>JAABUP010001077.1_pt1 | contig 58009 bp, 83 predicted proteins | sample 5559201 | NCBI WGS metagenome assembly JAABUP01 (sample SAMN10711887, study PRJNA513373) | rock metagenome | isolation source: Antarctica rocks | place: Antarctica | reverse complement strand
GTTTCTGCCTATCAATTTTTATCTCAGGCGTTCATCAATTCATGAATTGGGATGCAGGTGCTGTGGTGCGTGTGGCTTTCATAGCTGGGAGAGAGGACCGTGCACATCCTGCAATTCGACTGAGCACGCAGGCGGGAAGGTTTCTTGACCTAGCTAGACTTTACTTGTGATCACAAGCTGTGTTTGTATGCATGGCTGGTGCTGACAAATTAGCGTGTCTTAGTCCAGTCAGCGCAAAATTTGCGTTGCTCTAGTATCCTTTCACTGCTTGTAAGGACTCGTGCATGTGACGTTACACTCTAGCGGAATCGGGCCAGCCTGTGTGAACGCTATCTTTGCCTGCTTTCATCAATCGAAGCGGCTGCATCAGCTGCAAATTGCATGCCGTGTTGAGTGCCAAAGATCTGCACAGTCGGCGGGAAGCCTCGGGGTTGCGAGTGATCAACCTTGACCATCTGCACAGCCAGTCGAAAAAAGGAGCAGTGATGTAGCCAGCAAGCTGCTTCGGCTGAGACAATGTGGGCCTGGCGCAAGGCGGCCCGCTTGCTGCTGCTCGGTTTCCTTTGTCAGCATACCAGAGCCTCCTCTGCTCCAAAGGCCTGGTGGTATGGCGAATTTCCTGCAACTGAAGGTATGTAGGGCAGCACTGCAAAGCCCACAACAGAACAACTTTAAACACCGTAGTGTTCATTTTTGTTAACAAAAGTCATGATGTTGCAGTCAAATATGGGAGCAGCATGGTCGACGGACATGGCGAGTATAGAATCTACAAGAACTTTTGGTAAACATGACAAAAGTGTACACGATCACACCATGTATCCTTATTGTTGCTATAAATTCTGCCTGCTGTAGGTTCCATGCACAAAGATTCTACGCATTGAATTGCTTGGCAACCAAGGATGCCAATGCAACCCCCATCAAAGCAGACATCACTCTTAACATGATGCTCATAGAGATGCCTGTTGCTCAGGCAGAAGAGTTCCACCAGCATGTGCAGGTATCAACCTTGCTATGCATACTTGCATTGCCTGACATCTTGTACATACACCTACAAGATGCATCTGTCCACTACTTTTGACCTGGTTTTGTCAGTATGTGCATTTGCAATGAACATGACAGCAAACAATATGAGGCAGGGCTGACCTCAAATACCCCTGCTAGTTGAAGCCCTTTATGTCAGGATTCTCAATGCCCAACATGTTGCTGACATGCTTGCCAGCATACCTCATTGCATCTCAGGTCAGAGTCCATGTTCTTCAACGATGGCTCTCTTTTGCCACAACATTTTACATGCAGAACCATGCAACAAATGTTACAATCTTTGGTATCTTACACTGTGCAGACAGGCTGGTGGGGCGGCAACACTTTGCTCATAGATTTCCCCTTCCCAGCCTTTCCTGAAAGCATGGGCCATTGGGCAGAGGTGTTGCTGCCTGTGTACAGTGCTCTTGTGACTGGTGCCTGGAAGCAGCATGTCCAGGGGCCTTCCAGACACATTGACAGGCTGCTCCTGAGCAACGTGCGGCGAGATCAGCTGCAGGTACATATACAGTTGTTTTTACAGTTTGTTCAAAAAAATTCAAAAGTTTTCTCAATGCATCACTCTGTATGCTTGCAGAGAGTTGCAATGTTGGTAGTCACTGCTGATGTTTGCCTGCTTGACTGCTGCACGTGGTGTCTCGAGGCTGGCAATCCTGCAGTATGTCATTTTAGCTTCTGGCGCATACACTTCATGTTACACTGCATGGACATCAACTTCATCGCACTGAATACAACTGAATGTCATTAATTGAACACACTGTGCCACACACTGTGTCACACACTGTGCCACACAGGATGTTTTTGACACTGTGTGCATTGGAAGATGCTCACCAAACTCCTTGTACATGCATGGTGCAGCCTTTTGAGTGGCTTCAAGCTATGCTGCGCATCAGCATGGCTCCTGGCTTGCCGGCAGGAATAGAACTGCCCCAGATTCTGTGCTATGATGAGCTGGAAACTATGGACACCATGATGTGGCTGGGCATGGAAAACGTGATCATTGTCAATGACAGGTATGCGCAAGCTGACATGTATTTTGCATTGCAGTACGCAACTTGCACTATGAAAAAGAAGAGATCCTTTTGAGCAAAGTTTCTGCAGCCCATGTCATGGCATGCAAATGCTACAGCAGTCACAGCAAGAGAGAGAGAAGTGTTTTACATCCTTTGTCCAGCCTCAAGTCTGATGGTTGTGCCAGGGTATGTGAACCCTGCAAGAAGGTGGTACCTCAGTTGCACAGTGTTGCAGGTACACACATCCAGCAGGGAGGGGCGGCTTTGCCTCTGTTGAGCATGGGCAGCAATTCAGAGAAGCTGCCTACAAGGAGGCCCACCTGACCCAACCGGCCGCTTGGCAACTTGGGGGTGCCCCTCGCACTATCACCCTGCTTTCAGCTGTCACTGGAGAATTGGTATGCACACTCATACCTCAGCCTGCCTGTGGTTCATAGTTATGGGTAAGCATGGTGTGCATGGCACATGGGCTCCTCTTGACCTGACTGTGATGGTGATGTAACACACATCGCACTGTGTCTTTGTTCGGCAAGTTGTGTGCAGCCTTGCCTAGTATGTTCACATTTCCAATAGCACAGTTGCTGGGTGAGGACTTGAAGAAGAGGTTGTAGACATTGGGTCCGTGATTAGTAGGGCTGTTGGGTTATTATGCAAAGTTGATCGTTGGCTAAGAATGATTCATGCATGCACATCATGTGCTGGAATGGATTGCTTGCATGACTCTGTTGCACATAAAGGGCAGCGTTTGGGCAGGAGGGCCTGCTTCATGCTGTCACAGTTCATGCCTGCTTGATGTTGCCACACTTCATTCTGCCAACAAGTCACGCTGCTGGCCACAGGTTGTCAACAGAGATGAGCTACTGAACAGCTTGGAAGACATTGCAACCGCCTTTGACATGAGAGTGCGCCCCTATTCTGCCACCTCAGGTCAAATCTTCCTTCTCCTGACACCTCTGCCTACTGCTGTCGTGGTGCAGACATTCAGGCATTTCAGTCTGTCACCTCCGTGCTGCTGCAAAACGCAGCAGTCTGGCCCCAAACATTACTCTGGCTTCGCGTGCATCATCCGTTGTGTTGCTTTTGACGCACCAGGGTTGCCGCTGGGTTGCTCAGCAAAGCCTTAGACAGTGCCATCTCAACATGCCCATGTGATAGTGCATCAGCTGGAAGCTCCATGCATATGATAGTTACTACCATGATCAAAGCTGAAGATTCTGTTGGAATTTGCAGCTGCCAGCTTTGCATCGTACGTGTCAGTCATGTCCAAGACTGGGGTGTTGGTGTCACGCCATGGGCCTATGTTGGCCAATGCCCTTTTTCTGCCTCCTGGTGAGCCCCCTTGTATTGAATGCCCTGCCTTGCTGCCACTGCTGTATCATCTGTCTGTTTCACCTGTGAGCCTCTGTTTGTGTTGCCAGTCAAGCAGATGCATGCAGCAGCAGTGACCATTGCTTTACCTGAAAAGCTGCATCTGTCAATGAGAGACCTATTACATCTGCTGAGGTCACTACTGCCACAGCAATGTTCTTACAGGTGCTGTCGTGCTTGAGTTGCTGGCGTACAACTGGGAGTGGAAAGGCATCAGTGCAGTATACGTGAACGTCACCAGCTCAGTTGGAGACATTCATCACTTTGCCTGGCGTGCAAAGCATCCTCGATACGCACAGTACATTGATGAGGATGAGGCTCGCTATGCCCATTGGACAGCTGAAGAGTGCTCTTCCAGGTGTGCTGCTCCTCATGATTTGCAGCAGGCCAATAGTCTTTCTCTTGCCCACATCTTGTGTTGTTGCATATCTGCCCTTGTAATGTGCTCACAACTTGCTGCCCGGGCACCTGCTGAGCTGATAGTCTTGCCACCTGGGCTGAACACAATTCCATGATTGTCTTGCCTTGCTGCTGCCCATCCAAGCTGCCTCCAAAAAGTGATGTATGCGCAAACAACACAAGGCCTCCTGCACAGGCAGATACATGCATTCTGGGAGTGAATGCATATATGCCTCACCCTTCTGGTTTCAGTCTGTTTTCTGCACAGGTTGTTACCTGAGCACAGTCTCATGATGCTTGTGTTGTTGCAGGCACTGTGTGGAGGTTCACTCTAGGGCTGGGATGATAGCTGACACCAGCACAATCCATGAAATGCTCATGGATGTCGTCCCTGCAGCCTTCAGAGGAGCTGCAGTCAGCGAACTGAAACAACCCTGGCCCATGGCTTTCACTGCTACTGGCACTACTGGCTTGTGGTGGGATAAGTAGCAAGCTGGGCCATCTCCGAAATCACTTACATGAGCAGCACAACATTTGCTCTGCTCCTTAGCAATGCTGACAACTTCGACAATGGATTGCCAGAATGTGCAATGTATGCAGCGGGCTGCCCCCCATGCTGCTCATTGATTGGCAGCTTCCTTGATAGATTGGATTTCAGATACACGTCCGCAAGGATGCACTGATTTGCAGAGCCCAGTGAAGTGCCTGGAGCATAAGTATTGTGATTGATTGGAAGTTTGCCAAAGTCCGAAAGCTTGCAACCCAACTGGCATCTGTGACACAGAATTCATGTTACTCTAGTCGAAGTGATGGCAGTCTGAGGACAGGCTCAATTCGAGACCAAGACAACTGTGTCACACCACAGTGGTCGAGAGCTAATATAGTGAACAGAGATATGCAGAGTGACCACGGCAGCAATGATACTTTTGCAAGCTATCATAATGTCTAATTTACAAATAAATGTCAAGCTGAATGAGCAGAAAACAAGGTTACAATTGCACTAGCCTTCTTCACCAAACTCTTTAGTAAACTTTTGATACGTCTCCAAATCACTTTGGCTGACTGTGGGTCGTGCCTTTTCCAGCACTTTGCGCATCATGCTCATCGTGATTGATGGTGGTGCAACCATTGATGCCTTCCCTTCGTCTGCTAGCTTGTTCAAGTCAGTCTCGATAGCTCCAGGGGTGCCTCCAGAGCATGGTTCCAGATACTGCTTCCCACCCTTGTTCACTGTCCTGCAGCAAAACGCAGCACACCAAATCAACAAGTGCAGCTATGCTGAAAGCCATGAAGACATCACTGATCCTGCAAGGTGGCAGATGGACTCTTGACCTGCCGTAAGGTTATTTGCGCATCCCAGATGAGATTTTAGCATGACACGCCATGGGCAGGCAGCAAAACGACATGTTAACAGCGTACCTGAAGAAGCCAGCATCTTGCGTCAACCTGACGGGCTCCATGAGCACGTCCTTGACGACAACAGCGACATCTGAACCAGAGAAGCCTTCTGTGGCAACACCTAGCTCCTCAAAGTCTTTGGCTTCCAGGTTGTGTGGAGTGTCTCCCAGGTGCACCTTGAACATGTGTGCTCGCGCCTTGGCCTCTGGCAGCGCGATGTATATTCGCTGCGCACACAAAGTATTCAAGTGACGACCTGCTAGCGATCTTGTTTCACGTAACAAGACAGAGAGGGGTGATCAAGCAAGTAGAATCAGCTTTACACTAAAAAAATCAGACTGTAGATAATATGCAGACTGCCTTCCAAATGCACAGCAAATGTTGGGAAGACTTGAGGTGAACACTGTGCTCCACAACTTTGCATAGAAAGATCTTGTTCTGCATGATAGCTGTCACATGAGTAGGCTCACCTTGTCAAACCTTCGTCGTACTGCTTGGTCCAAGCCATATGGTATGTTGGTTGCACCCAGTACTAGTACACGTGCTTCTGAGCTTGTCACTCCTTGCATCTGCACCAGAAACTCAGTCTTGATGCGTCTGGCTGCCTCGCTCTCACCTTCCCCTCTGGTACTACATAGCGCATCAATCTGCACACAGAAGCTACAACAGTCAGAGGCCAGCAGCAATGCGTGCCCAATGCGTACAGAGATTGCACATTATCCTCATTGGTGCAGAAGCTGCTGCAAGACTCTTGGACAGGCTGGTCTCTGAACATGTTTCCCTGCAAGCTGACAAGACTGCAGCTGGCAAGCATGCAGACATCCATGCCGGGTATGGTGTCATGCAATGTGTGGTCTTGGCTGGCAGCTGTGCATGCATACCTCATCTATGAAGACAATGGCTGGAGAGTGCTCGCGTGCCAAGCTGAACAGCTGGCTGACAAGCTTCTCACTCTCACCCATCCATTTGGAGACCAGGTCACTGGACGACACTGTGAAGAAGGTTGACTCTGCCTCTGTAGCCACAGCCTATGTCACACAGCTCCACAGAGTGATGTGCTGAAGGATGGCACATTGGTAAGGCGGCGCTTCTTGTCCAGGCAAATGAGGTCAAGTCACTTTTACCTTGCCAAATGATCGACATCTGAGCAGCTGTGAAATTCATTTAATGCCACAGGGCTTTTGAAGTCACTTATATGCGCACTGAACAGCTACATCGTCTGTTAACCAGAATCTTTCTGCCGGTAATTGTCGCTTGCAAGTCCGCGGTGTTGCATGATGAGACATCTTTCAAGGCACAGTCTCAAAGGGTCAAAACAGCTGCTGTTTTTTGAGAAAGACAAGCTGGCGGTCTGCTCTTCACCTTGGCAAGATAGGATTTGCCAGTTCCGGGAGGCCCATACAGCAGCAGCCCACTCCAGGGCTTCCTCTTGCCAGTGAAGAACTGAGGAAACTTGACGGGCAGGATGACAGCTTCCTTCAAGGCATCCTTTGCTGCCTCCAGCCCAGCAACATCGTCCCACTGCAAAGCATTGACAGTTCTGAGCTTTGTTCACAGCTATGCCAAGCTTTGACTGCTGCTTTAAGCTCCAATGACGGGCAGATGTGTGCCAGTTGAGGTAAACGCTTTCTAATGCATGGCTCAGAGTTGCAGCACCTGCGTCAGCAACTTGGAGCACGCATAATGCGTTGATATAACTTTGGTGTTCACAAGCATGGGATATGAAGCACTAACCTTGACATTTGGCCTCTCTGCAAGAATGGCGCTGCCAAGCGAAGCTCGAAGCTTGTCCTTCTCAGCATCACCTGACTGCAGAAACACATCAGCTTCAGCAGCAGACATTGCATGCAAGTGAGCAGGCCATGCAAAATAGGCCAACAGGATTTTCAGTAAGCTGCAGGCTGTGGTGAACCATGCTGTGTTGCTGACCATTGATGCATTGATGCCTGCTGCTGTCAACATTGAGGTTGCTGGCCAACAGGAGATCGTGGATTAGAGGGTTCAGAAGACACCAAGTGTCCTTGAACAAAACCCTGTTGACCAGCAAGGTCTGAGTTGGCCTCAATTTGACAGTGGCTGGCACCAATGCATCAAAATTCATCAGCACAGCATGGTCCACTACACCCTGCAGAGTGTTGACAGTGTGGGTACACCTGAGACCTGAGGGATCTCATGTTGCCAAGCCCCTGGCAGAGATTACTCATCAATAAGTGTAGTGGTTTTGACAAAGAAATGCATGCTTGCTCCATGTAATATGGCCACATAAACAGCAAATGCAAAGGAGTAACTTACATCTCCACCACCACCGCCGCCCCCCCCATTGCCCCCAGGGGGAGCCCCCCCGCCTGGCCCTCGTGCCTTCTGTGCACCATTTGCTGGTGTTGCAGTTACAGGTTGCTGGCCATTCAGCAGTGCTTTGATGTCCTCCGCTCGTTGCAAGTATTCCTTGAACTGCAAAGGACAAAATAGGATGAAGCAAGATTTGACATGCTGCGCAGCTGAAGCAGCATTATACAACACAGCACCACACCTTGAGCGTAATTGCTTCCTTAGACCTGGGGTTCTTTTCATACTTCAGGTGCGTCTTGAAGTATTCTAGAGCAGTCATGTACAGCTCAAAAGCTCTTTCATAGTTTTCATTTTTGTCCTCGTTCACAGCCTCTTTCACATACTCTATAAACACAGCAACAAAAGTGTATTTCGAGCTGCGGTGGGCGACCCGGAGCGCTGTACACGGGAAAAGGCCATTACCTATAGCTCGCTCCTTGAAGTTTCCATACATCAGGAACCTCCTCCCAGCGCTTGATCACCTGAGTTTGTTGCTGGTGTGAACAGTATTTCAATGTCACCCCCTGATTGCTGTGTGCCGGCAGTTTGCAAGTGTGCAGCAATCAGTAGCTGCAGATCGCAATCGCAGTCCCGAAGGCACAGCTACAGGGACACAGGTTCTGCAAAATAGTAATGAACTTTGCGCACGATCAATGACGCAGTGTTGAAGATGACGCGCGAGCAACCTCTGCAACAGCGGTGAGAAGCTTGCAGTTGTCAGTGCAGTTGTGTCGCTGGCACAGACTGAACGTGTTACGACAAATCTTTGACCGTAGTTACTTCTTTCGCCGTACACCTTCAAACTTTTGGGTGAACGCGCATGCGCGAGCGAGCGCTTGTTCATGCAGCATAAATTTTTAGCGACCTTGTGCGGCTCTATCAAGGCTGCTAAGGCAGTCAGGTCCTGCTGCGGTCGCGGGCTTCCGTCTTGCGTGCAACGTGACATCCACGGGATCTGACTCAGCGTCACCTTCCGGGCTAGCAGCGCAGTCTGAAAGCTCTTCAGACTTCAGCAGATCATTCTTGGCCACCAGCCATCACAGTATGTCCTGAGGCCTCGTGTGGCCTTCACGAGGCCGCAGCGAGGGGTGTTACGGTTCTAGCGTAATGACGAGCGTAGTTTACCTGGAAAATTATGTTGAAAGTAAGCAAAAGCCCCTGCATGCAGCGAATAGTTGCCTTTGTCAGTGCCATGAATTGCCACAAACAGCTTATGCATAACAAGACAACAGTAATGGGCTTTGGGGACACAAAAAATTCACAATTCACATAAATCACAGCTCATTTGCTGCACAGCTGAAAATTCCGTAATTCTGGACACATAAATGCAGGTACAGTAGGTCTGCCCTCCGAGCTGCAACGGCTTCTCAAGACCATACAGGATCTGGATGAGAGATCACAAGGTGCATGTATACAGGGCATGCATTTTACTGCATGGTGCTGAGTTCCTGTATGCTTGTGTGACTGCTGTGCTGATTGCCAAGACAGAGACTTTGCTTCAGCTGACTTGTTGTTGTCAGCACATTGTGGATGCCTGCAGTACTGACACTGCAAATCCAAGACAATGTGGATGAGTGCCTGAATATGCCTTCCCAGATTGCCCGCAAGCCAGGCTCAGACAGTCAAAACGAGGTATGTTGGCATGTCCCCATCACCTGCTTTGGTATTGTATCAAGCAGTGCAGGTGTCTTGCCAATTATCATTCACATGCTTGTGGGCGTGTCATAGCATGTGTGTGACACCCCTCTTTTGGTGTCACCAGCTGCTGCACTATACAGCTTGATGCTGCTGACCACATTCCCTATCCTACAACATCAACAGTAACGTCTTCGCACTTCCACAAACACAGCACTCAGCAGCTGCATTGCTACAACAATGCATATTGCCCCCAACACCAGTTGTGTGGCTGTCACAGTCAGCAGCTGTGGCAATGACAGCTGGCGCACTGTGTTGCACAGGTGGCTGATCTTCGCAAGAAGATTGAGGATGAGCAGCGGATGCTGATGCAGTGGTCGGAGGAGCGCCTTGCACTGGCACAGTCGCTGTTAGGCCTGCTGGAGCTGCATCTCACTCAAGCCAACAAGGACATCACAGCCTTTGACAGTGAACTTCAGGTCTGCCATGTGCCTCACCCTCTCTGCACTACCTCTCTCAACCCGCATGACCTACATGTTCAAGTGTGTTTGCAACAAAGTTTGCAATGGCTTTGCATCCACAATTGCTGCAGCAAATTTGCATGGTAAGCTCGTAACTTGTCTGTTGCTTTGGTGCTAGAGTCCTGTCAATTGCCTGTGCTGTGCATTGAAAAGGACCTTTGTCATTGGGCTGGTTGGATAGCATGGTGCAATATGGCAAGAGTGTGAGTGCTTGACTGGCACATGTACAGAAGTCCTTGACGAGGCAGCTGTCTGTGGTTTGACAGCCTGCACTAGACAGGGCATTGTACTAGTTGCAAGGTGTGATGCAGGTTCAGAACGCAAACATGGAGGGGGGCATGTTGGAAATGTACACCAGCCCAGCTGACCTCAGGAAGCAGCAGGTAGCAGACCTGCAAGCCAAGAGGCAAGAGAAGGTGACACCACAACTTGGCCTTTCTGCCATCAGCCTGCCTTGTTTGCCATTTGGCAGCTTTCCCACTGTTCTGCGTCCGGTGCATGCACTGTTATCTCAGAGTGCGCGTGTTTGTGTTTGCTTGCATGAGTCAGGCTGTGTTGTCAAAGGGGAGCTGTTGCGCAGTCTGTGTACATGGGAGACCTAGCATACTCTTCTAGACGAACGCATTGCTCGCTTCAGCAGCTTGTAGAGCAGGCTTAGTTGTAGAAAGAGAAGAAAAGACTACGCCTTTCGGCATCAATGTAATGAGCACAGGTAGCATACCGGGCTGCCCAGTCAGTCAGTTGTACAGCAGGCTGAGCAGGAGGTGGAATACTTTGCATCTTAAGCCAACCAGCTAGGTTGTACAGATGTGTCAGGGTTGTCAGTATCCTGGCAGTTCAGCTGCTTGTGTCTGTGTTAGCTGTGGTGAGGCGTGTGAGAGTGGTGCAGGAAGCCAGGCGGCGCCAGAAGGAGCTAGAGCAGGTGGAGCGGCAGAATGCTGCAGCAGTGGTGGCCAGCCCCGGCCCCCAGGCCCCCCCTCACTTCCCTGCTCCAACAGCTCGCCCCCATTCTGCACGCTCAGCACGCTTTGCAGAAGGTGTGAAGCTCAACTTCTGCTGCTAGCTCTTGTGGCTGCAGTTGTCTATGGGCAGCTAATGGCACAGGCATTGGATGATTTACCTTGGGCTTTGAGACAGTCTCAGTACAACCTAATGACTATCCAGGCCGCTTACCAGCCTGAGACAGTTCTGCAGTATTCTCATGTTCCCTTGCAGCATTGCGTGCTTCCTCAACAATCAGCTGCGTAGCTCTGAGTCAGAGCTGGGTTGTATGGCAACTTTGGTAGCAAGGAGTGTGGTGGATGCAGGCGTGGGTCTTGCAAATGGTCAATCAGAGGGTCATCTGAGCCATGCACAGAAGCGGCGGTCACCGCACACCAGCCCCCGGGGAATGGCCCTGGCTGGGGCTGCTGGTGGGCAAGGGCATGTTCACACAGAGCCCCATGACATGCCCATGCCGCACTGGGCCCCCCCTGGCATGAGCCATGCTGGCAGTGCCCCTCAGGTCAGCAAATAACGGGGAATGATGATTGTGACAACATTGATGAGCATTAATTGTTGGTCTGGTAGCTGCCAATGGTGCTTATCTGACCAGCTCTCCTATGATAGAACTCACCATTTTGCACATGTTTATTTACAGCAAGTTTTCTAGACATTCCTTGTGTATGATAGTTTTGCACAGGTCAACCTGTTTGGATCATTGGCCAACTCAGCACGGAAGCAGTGCTTATAGTCATCAAAGCAGATGGACAACATGATGATGTTTGTCATGTGCCATGCAGGCTGGTGGTCGCCTACTGACATACCATGACATCATCCATGAACTGCAAGGCAGGAGAGCTGAGCTATACTGGCCTGATGACAATCTGTGGTATCTAATATCAATAGAGCATGTCGACCTGCTCACACAGAAGGCCAGCATCATGTATTCTACAGGCGAAACTGAGGAATTGAACCTCCATGATATCGTCAAAGAAGGCCACATGTCTCTTATACCTGATAGGTAGCATACTCAAACACAAGCCAAACGCAACAGCTGCACAGCTGCTGCGGTCCAACATTCATCCCTCAGCATACAGCAGCAGTCATGTGGTACTGAGCCATCTGCATGCATGTCCAAGGGCAATACCACTGCACCTGGCTATGCCACAGCTTCCCATGTTGTACATGAGGATGTGCACCAGTGAGATGAAGCAGAACACACATGAGACCAGTACAGCTGTATGTCTGTATAGCCTCACATGTATGCTTGCAATTGCCCAACATGTGTCCGAATTATACGTTATGTCTGCACAAAACACGCCGTAAACCATGCCAGCTGCATAGCCCCAAGAGGGTTGCCAAAAAGAGGCATAGTGCAGCAAAAGTTGATTATCAGTGCAGAATAGCAGCCTTGACGAAAGTGAATTCAATCTATAGTTTCAACAGATGTCATAAGCGCTTCATTTGCAACTAGTTCATCGGGGCCTATGGATGTGGAAGAAGCCACTATAACACCAGGGCAAGCACAAGAGTGAAATTCATGATGCATCAAATACCTAGTGTGTGCACTTAGCTACACATATGCTGCTCAATATAAATTAAATAGACACTTGATTTGCAACAGCCTGCTTGATCAGTGTGTTGGGGACAAGGCGCTTGTGCAGGAGGGTCTCCCCTGTGACAGGAGAGCTCTGATGCTCCTGCAGCCATTCGGTGATGGCAGCTTTCTCGTAGGTGTGTCCATCAGCAGCAATGACTGGATCCAAAAATAATGTCTGCGCCATCATGTCACAAGGCTCAAAGTAATGCCTGTGGTGGATCCCAACAGCAACTTGGTCATCTGGTATGTCATGACATCAAGCCAGACACACAACACACAAGATCAGCAAAGCCTGCACAGTGTACGTATCATTTGCCATCTGACATGCTGGTGCAGACGCAAAATTGATCATCTCACCTTGGAAATTGGGCAGCTCAACAAATGCTGCACAGGAGTGGCATGCACCGTGGATGTGAGGCCTGTCTTGTTGACGTCCATTGAACACGCAGCAGCAGCAGCAGATGGTGTTAGACAAGACGCATGGCTGGCTGCAGCTGCCCTTGCTGAGGAGCGCTGCAGCTTGACACGTGTGCGGTTGTCGGTTGACCGTGGCGTGCCAGGTACTGCCGGCACTGATGTGACTCTCTCTGACCCGTCAGCACCTGATACACTTGCTTCTGCTTGGCTGGCTGCTTGCACATCAAATGCAGACAGAGCACGGTCGTCTTGCATGCTGTCTGGACACAGAGGTCCAGCAGCGCCCTCTGATGAGCTCGTAGCCAGTGCTTGCTGAGATGAAACAGCAACTTGCGCCAGCTGCTGGGTTGCTGCCTGCTGCTGCTGCTGCTGCTTCTTGGCCTTCTGCCTGCTTTTCTTGGCCTTCCTGGCAGTGGCTTGAGCAACTGCCCGTTCCTCTTCAGCCATCAGCTGCTGACGGATGTTGTCAGCCAGTACCTCACCATCCTGGGAGCCCTGCAAAGAGCCCAAACCTTTGGTTCAGTCGGTACAATTTGCCTGCTACACAGCTACAACCTCAGCATCAAGGCTTGCTTTCTGCAAGTGGTGTACTGTGTGCGTACAGTACATAGATGTTGCCAGGCCATAGGGCCTGTGATGTCCACAAAGGTGGATGCTGTGTGTGAACAATGCATACGCTTTGCCAGGCCATAGGGCCTTTGATGCCCACAGGCGGATGACACAATGGATTTGGTTACAAGACAGAGCAGAAAAGAAGGCATAGCTGCTGGCCGTGCATATGCATGAGGCTGGCAGGAAATTGTGAAGCATATGCTTGCAATGATTGTGAGAAGGGATATATGCTAAAAAAGTATCACACCGGAAAGCATGCTCTGATCCGGCGCACAAAGTCTGCACCCAGTCTGTTGGCCAGATGTGGGTCGTCAAGGTACTGCTGGAGAGCTGCTGGAGCTGTAGCAACGCTGCACCAGTTGTCTGGGTTCAGGTCAACCAGCTGTGGCTGCCAGAGCCGACTACTGTACATGCTCTCCAGGCACTTCACAACTAGCTCTGCACTTGTCAATGCAATTCCTGTGCCTTTGGTTGTGGCAGAGCAAGGCTAACAGGTGGGCTTGAGGAGCATGATAGCAAGCAAATGCATGGGTGCAAAAACCAGAGACACATGTGCAGTCATTCAGGCTGGGAACCCTATTTAGGCAGGTGACAAAGGTTGCACAGCAGTATGCCATCAATAGCTGGCTTGCAGCTCTCTGTTTCATGCATATGTTACTTTTGCTATAGGCTCATTTTTAGCTGAGTGCAGATCAACTCACCAGCATGCTGATGGTATACCTTGATTCTGCGCTCTGTGAAATCAAGAACATCATGTGAACGCTGGTTGCGGGTCTGCCAACTCAGCATGGCTTGCCGCTGCACTGAAGTCTGCTTGTGTTTGCCCACAATATGCTGCACAGACTTCAGATGGGTTGATTTGAACTTTTGGATCGTCCAAAGCATGAAGCTGAGCTCGTGCACCATCAGAAATAGAAATTGCAGCAAGATGAGGACGCTTTCCACAGGAGGGCTGGGCCTGTCTCTACCTGGGAACATCTGCTCGTATGCGCCTGCAGCAATGCATACCCATACGAGTCATCACTGCATGCTTCGATTCAAAGACTCTCTGCAGACTTTGCACTGAAAACAAGCTTCAGTTGTCTTGCCAAGCCAGAGATTATTGTGTGTGAGCCTACAGTTCACTGGGCAAGAGCCTGCAGCATGCATGCTGTGGCGTATGAAGTCATCCACTACACCCAAAAATCGATTCTTGAAATACGAGTTTGATCAGTGTGCCATTTGCTGTGCAAACAATGTGATGGAGCTTGTGACTCACCAAGCATCTTGATGTAGGGGCGCACAACAGGGGGATCTCGAGTAGCCTCTGGGTCCTTGAACTTGAGGAAGGAAATCACATCCCTGCTCATCAACCGCCTCAGCTCCATGACGTAAGTGTTGGTAGCCATTGCAAACACCTGTCCGCCAAGGTACTGCCAATCCTCTGGCTCCACAGTCACATCAAGAATGAGTATGAGCGTAGCTGACAGATCCAGCTTGCACACATTCCTGTTGCGGGTGTTATCGCCTTTCCAGAGCACCTTGCAAGCCATGGAATCTGCATGTGAGCGTGCAGCTGATGAAGAGGAAGCTTGCTCTGATGTTGGAGCAGTGCCATCTCTGCCACCGGCTGAGGCGTGAGCCCTGGTGAATCTGACAGGCGGCTGGAGCTTTAGCAAAAGATCCACCAGGGTTCTGCTGGCACCCTACAACCAACACATCCGAGGTTGAGTGGCTGCAGCAGCGGTGAAGTTGCAATGGCAATGCTCATATGACTGTAGAAGCATGCAGTGGGTCTGCACTGGCTATTGAATGCAATGTACACACCATGTGGTCAGCATCATGTCAAAACAGCTAGTGCGCAAGTTCTAAACCAACAATGGCATGAATGGGTACATAGCGACTGCCTGTGCTCAGCCAGATTTCAAGCTCTTGCTACACTGTGTATTCCACAGTGTGTTATAGAGATGATCTCGAGTCATACCTTGAGATGTGCATCATTATGGTTGCCTTGCAAAGGCTGCTCAAGACCAAACCAGGAGTGGGTTGCCCACAGCACGTGACACCTCAGGTCGTGATCCTCTACTAGCTCACAGAGATGAGACCAGACATTCTTCAGCATGGTCTGCACCTTCACACCCACCTGCATCAGTCAGTGCATGCTGTTGCATCAGGCAGTGGATGCTGTTGCATCAACCTTGTAATTCGGTACATGTAACCCTTGCAGCTGCTACAGAGCAAATGCCAGCCAGGCAAATCGGCTGACTCATCTATGCAAACAAGACTGTAAGGAGACTAGCATTGCTCAGACCGTAATCCTCATTGTTCATGTCGCAATCCTCATTGTTCATGTCTTGTGCAAGCTGGCAGGAGTCAACTGGGCAACACATCACCAAAGTTGCTCACAAACAAAATCAATCACGTGATGCAAGCCTTACCAGATTTGTCACAGCTGCATGCTCAGAGCAAAAGATTCGGAACCTCCACAGCAGGCGAATCAAGGCTGTGCAGTGCTCAAGGGACCACAGCCCTGCTGCCTGCATCAGCAAGCCAGCACCACTTAGCCAAACTATGCTTAATTTGTCACAAGTCACAGGATTGGCATGCAATCCTCATGCACTTGATTGAGCAGCAAGCTCCTTGGTTAGCTAGCAGAAACGTTGTGGAACAGCAGCATGGCGCACTGCATCAGTCAATCAATCAATCAGAAATTGAATGCTGTAGAAGCATTGGCTGCAGTAAAATAAATACTCCCTGATGGATGTACCACCTCGTAGGAGCATCTATACCCAGCGTGCAGCAGCAGCCTTTTGAAGCAATAGCAGAAAGTGATGACTGTAGTTTTGGGATTCACTGCAGCAACACACCTGTGTCCCCTCTTGGATCCGGTCACAAATGAAGTCAGCCCAGTCAGCAGGGGCATCATCCACAATTGTCAGTGCTGCGTTTTGATACAGGCCCACAAGACATGCTGCAGCTGTCAGCCGCTCAGGAAGACTGCGGAGGATCTGACTGGCATGTTTCAAAGCATCGCGAATCTGAGGATGCTTCATGAACAGACTGCGGACTGACTCATTCCCCAGTGCAAAGTACAGGGCTTCCAGTGCGGGGACTGATGCACAGTCATATGGTGCTTCACCTGCATGCTTGCCTGCACAGGCAATGTCATGCATCAACAGCACATTCACTCTGCCAATGAAGTGCAAGTACTGTGTTCACATTATGTGCTGAGGCCTTAGCATTATGCTGTTGTCAGCATGCGGTCAAGTTGATGACATGTCGGCCTGCATGCACCGCTCACAAGTGATGCCAGAAGGTCCCAGGTCTGCATTGTACAAGGCAAGCAAAGGCACTGTTAAGTTGGTGACGCTTGCAACTGAGCAAACACTGACTGCAGGCTGTGGCTTTACGTTGATGCATAATTAGTGCCACGTTTCACAACACGAGCATAGGGCGCTCACAGAACAACCACCATATGCCAGTCCAACATCGAGTGTTGTGCTTCTCTACTCTGTCTGTCACCATGTTGTCCATAGCATCTTGGCTGGCATCCTTTGGCTTGTCGCCATAGGATTGCGCCAGACGTGGGGCCCTTTGTATCAAGGCCATGCACAGTTCTGTCAGCAACGGAGACTTGTCTCTGAACAACAGCCAGTCTTGCAGTAGAGCTGGCAAGCCTCCACAGAAGGTTGTTAAAACATCAAGCTCAGGGTCAAGCAGATGCCCAGCAAGCAGCCGGTGCAGTAGCTTGATCAGTTCCTGCTTCAGAAGAATTTGCAGGCGCTGAACGGGCTCGTACTGCAGTCTGCACTGTATCTGGCTTGGGCTGTTCAACCAGTCCAGTGTGCACAGTGCTCTAGCAGCGATAGTCTGCAGTACACTGTAACGCTTGTTGTGCTTGCTCAATTGACCTGCTTTGCACTAGCAATAGTGTCTGTGTCATAGCAAGCACAGCATGTTCACTCCAATCAGGAATATTGAGACTATGCTGTATAGAGTAAGGCAGAGGCATGATTGGCACACATGTTGGCGCCTCAAGATAGGATACAAGCAAGGTCATGATGGTGTACTATCACTATTGGGCTCATGTCGGGCTGTGATGCACATGCCAGCAAATTGACAGCAAGATTGCCTTAACCTCCTCCCAGCTGGCTGCTGTGGGTGTGGGCAGCATCTTTGCAGCCTTGCTGGGCGCCAAGGGTTGCTGAGTCCTGTGAGCTGAGCCTGCATTGTCTGAACTTGCAGCACTTGAGCTCCCCAGCTCTGAGCTGTAACCCTCTGAGCTATGACCTTCAGAGGACTGGCCAAAGTCTTGTGCAAAGTCTTGTGTGTTCATGGCAAGAACTTCCCTGCTGCAAGCCTTGACCTGTGCTTCAAGCTCTGGTGATATGCCCCTGCGAGCTATCCCTGACCAGCCGTCAGGCGGCATCAGTGGGTATGCTGTGGTGCGTGGTCCCTCAGCAGATGCGGAATGGTCCAACACAAGATTGACAAGGCAGGCTGTCTGGAGCAGGGTGCCCAGCTGAAGCTCAGGGTCATCTGCTGCGTGCTGTCTCGCATCCGCGTCAAGGTTGAAGGAAACTGCAGTAAAACAAACAGCTTTTATGAACAGCCAGCGGTGAATGTCAGCTGAAACTGCAGGACACGACCAGCAGTTATGATAAGCTTTAAGCCACACCATACCGCCACAAAGCACAATTACACTGATGGTACCTGAAGGCTTGTCATGTGTAAATCTTTGCTGTCTTGTAGAGCTGTCTACACGCAGTTCACAGGTTGCACATGGTGTTTGCATCTCACCATAGAGGTCAAGGTGCTGCTCTGCCCTTGTAAAGTATGGTTGGAGGAATTCAGAGCATAACAGCGCTCCTTTCATTCGGGCCAGAGCATGCATGGAGGCGCCTGCCTGCCCAGTCAATAGCAAATGCCTCATCAAGTTGGACTGCAGAAAGATGGCGGCATTTTCTGAGGCAGATGATTCTGCCTTCATGCATAGCGTTACCAGCGCAAGACCGCCTGCAAGGATGCACTGCAGACGTCAGATGACACTGCAACAAGTCTCAGCAGCAAGCAGGGGGATGTCAGTGAATTATTGTCAGGCCACAGCAACCTGGGCCAGGATGGAATCAAGGACCTGCTAAGGATGCAAGCGACTGGTGTGTAATGATTGTAGCAAAAAGAATAAGGTGTGCAGGTCATTGGGCGACACAGACATCCTACCCTGCTTTAGGTACTCAGCAGCAACTGCTCCGGATAGGACATCATCGTCATCTGGCATCAGAAGCCCCAGAGCAATAAAGGCAACATTTGCTTGATACTTAGCAAAGGGCATTGTTGGCTGCTTGAGGACTTTGCGGATGAGCTGCACCAGCATCTGAACCATCAGCACTGATGCATGCTTTGCCTGTGACTGTAGCTGAGCTGATACACTGCACGACCGTATGTTGTAGCGCAACACTTTCTGCAAGGAAATCATGGCCACAGAAAGCAACTGATTGGCCATGAGAGCGCAGAGGGCTGTGCTAGCCTCAACATGCTGCAAAGTGGCAACCAGCTTGAGGGCCATCAAAGCAACATGCAGATGCGTAATGCGCCACTGAGCTTGTTGTAAGACTGACAGCACTTCCTGACGATTGCTGTTGATCACGGCCTGGCTTTGGACCTCTGCCTGCATGGTCTTGTCACCATACCAGAAGCTGCGTCCATTCCTGAAAGGTGCTGGATCTGGAATGTTGTCCACATCGAGCTGCTCAATATCTCACAATATGCAAAAAATGAAGTCTCTGTGAGAACTAGGTGGATAAGCCTCAGCAGGGGCTGGGCTGCAGGTCTCAGGGCCTGTGACAGTGCCAGATCTGGCAGCTCGTGCGCATTGGCAGGGAAAGCCTCTGTTGCAGGCACTTGCATGCAGTCTTGCAACAGGTCAAGGTCTGATAGTGTTGCACTCAGGCAACTGTCATGCACGCAGAGGCCTTCAACAGCTTGCTCCAAGTGACAGCCGAAGTCGGCTCCGTATTTATGCGGAACCACCTCAGATTTCTGTGCGAAGTAGGTTGCAATAGTGATCTGATCTTGCACCGGCATCTGGCGTGACTCCAGAACTTGCTGCACGTATCAACTTTTCGTCAACGTAATTACTAGGCAGATCCAAATCCAGCACATAGCTGCAATCTTGCAATGCCGCAAACCTGTGCGAGGTCTTGTAGGCTTTCGGAATTCCGCCAGTACTGAGACAGGAGCAACTGGAAGACTGCTTGCCACTTCTCACTGATCAACACGCTGAACAGGCTGGCAAATCAAGTGAGCGCACGGAAGCTTTCTGAAAGCTCCTATGTTAGCTAAGCTCCTATGTCAGCTCAGATGATCGGAGCACTTGCTCGTTTCCCCCCCAATTTGAGCAGCAGACTTGTTTCTAATTGCTGAAATCCACAAGACCACAGTGGTGCACTTTACCATATCACATGTCTACAAGCTTTCATGCACACACTTCAACATGCAGGGTGATATCTTTACAGCAAGCCGGGATCTCTTGATATTGTCCACCTGCTTGGCACGTTGGAAGAGAGTCTGATACAAGGACTGCAAGGACTATACTTTGAGATGCATATGCATGCTGCTGCATAGGCATAGCACTCAACCTGACCAACCTGTACCCTAATTGTGCAGGCTAGAAGTCAACCGTGTAAGGTGTATAGTGTGTACACACTCAGAGTGCTGCTGCAGAGCCTTGCATTTCTAAACTCTTTCAACAGACAGTACGGTATGTAGTCAAAGTAACTGATATGGACTTGTGCCAGCAGTGGACGTTTGCATCATGCAGTGTTGATCAACATCACAGCAGTCAGTAGCCATCTGAATGATGTTCAATCTTATCAACCAACTTCTGAATCTGACTCAGCAGCAAAGATGTATGCTGTGCCAGCAGCTGCTCTCTGGGCCGCCATAGCTTTGCCTGATACTATGCAGCTTTGCATGTCCAAAATTTCATGGTGGAGACTACGCTGCTGACAGACATGATACTCAATATGCAGAATGATGTCTCTCCACAGTGACCTCAGAAGCCCTGACTATACTGTAGTAGCTACACAGCAAGTGGTGGGCCATTTCCAGCCATGGCAAGCAGCTTGTGTGTCAGCAAGGCAGCTTGGACAAGCATTACATGATGCTAAGCACGGGCTAGAGCACTTGTACATATGTGCGTGGTGCAATGACTAGCTGGTCAGCCTTGCAGCCAGCCAACCATTGACGCAAATATTGCATCATGATTAGACCGCAGCCTGACTTAGTATTTCCTTTTGCACTGAGCTTCTGCAGCTGCATGTATCTGTTTGCAGTCCACGGTGCTGGTTGAACCAGACCAGTCACTGGCTAATCAACGATGCTAGTACCAGTGGCCTGATGGCAGGTCTGATATTTCGAAGTGTCCCATTTGTCAGGCACCCAAGGACAACAATGCTGGCAGCTGCAGCTACTGCTGTGCACAGCTATGAGCAGCTGCAAGGTGTGCTTGTGCCTGCATGTGCCTAGCAGTCTGCAGAGCACAAATTCATGCCACACCCATTGGCCAATGTTGCAATTGGCAAACAAAAAAATGCAGCGATCACAGGCACTAATATTGAGTTCACTAGTCAGTAAAAAACAGGAATCCTGTACATCCGATGTATTTGTTCATGAAGTTTTGAAGGTTGCTGAGGCCAACCGTGACCATTTGACCAATACCCACACTGGGTACACTGAGCTTCTGAATCAGCGTAGAATACACAATTCATTCATTCATTCATTCATTCATTCATGGATTTTACAGTCGTTGGGGCCAGCTAGCCCATTTGACTAAATTGCGGTTTTTCATCAGAAAACGAGACAGACAAACAAGTGACATAGACAAACAAAAAGATCATCATCAAGAAACTGTCAAAATGTAATAAGCTGTCACTGTGTGTGAAGAGAAACCAAATGTGCAACAAACAAAAGCCTTTTAGCATGTACCTGTGGTAAACAGATACCAGATACACAATGGCGTTGCTCAAATTATCCGTTCATCTTCTTCTTGCTAGAATTCTCTTCTGGCTCTTGAGTTGACATTGGCTTTGACCTTGCGCAGCGCTCGCAGTGGTTTGCAGGTAACCACGCCTGCTGTGTCTCATCTTCGACGTTGAACCGCTGCCGAGCCCAGCACCGCCGTTTTGTGCTCCGATGCAGGCAGCGAGCTTTCACTGACCCACCTCTGTAAGGATGTTTTGAGCAGATGTTAGCACCGCCTGCTGGTGTGCAGTACATGCCAATCTGAGGTGCAGCATTGGGCGGAGTTATATGTTGACCAGCTGCTAGAAGTAGCAGGGTTCCACCTGGGTTTCTGGTTGCAATGTCAAGTGTCAGGATACGGGAGCACAGCAAGAAGGAGAATTACCCATATCTGCATCAATGCCCTTCTGTTCCGCCAACAGCAGCCAAACAAGATGCACATATCATGCCACCTCAACAGCAGCTTGTGGCCCCCTTTCAGTTCAATGCGAGGCGGACGCCAATAGACTGGCGTCTGCTGCATGGCATAGATGTCAACAAGATGGTGAGCAACAAAGGAAGCTAAATGTGCTACCAATGAGGCTTTGTTACATGCTGCGGCTACTGTTCAAGGACAATCATTACAGCCTGTCGAGCAAGTGCCCATGATGAACCTGTTGCACCTGCATGACACCAGATCCCCCACCTTGCAACAAATACACACAGAAAGCAAAGATTGAGCATTAACGGCCTTTTCCCATACCAGTGGGCTGCTTTTCAACTTGACTTTGCATTGCACAACCAGCACAGGCCGATGTTCACTTACTGCTGTGCATGCAGATCAGAGACACAGACTTGGACATGCTAGAGAGGGTCGTGGGCATTGTAGCCTTTGGTGATCTGGATGGAGAGGACACTTGCAAGCTGACAGACCTCAACTTCCTGCGCATCTTCCGGCTTAGTCAGCTCACAGCAGAGTACCTGCTGCATGTACAGGACCACCTGGCACAGGAGAATTCACAGCTCAAGGTGTGTTGTGCATCCTAGATTGCTTTCAGAGTCCACATGCCAGCTCACAAAGCTGGCCAACATTGCATTGCCATAACATTCAAGCAAGCAGCCGGGTCATCAGATCAATGCATCAGCTATCCGGTGCAGCAGGTGTTCTGCAGCCAAGCATGCTTGCATGTGCGTGCGTCACAACCAGGCATGTTTGCATTCAAGCAGGCTTTTGCAAACCCCAAATCAAGGCGGGCATTTGGTTTGTGGCTGTGCATTTAGGATGAGGGTGCGAGGGGGGTGCAGCATCTGGAGGCAGTGAGGCTGAGGGTGCGTGAGCAGAAGGAGCTGCTGGCAGGGACCAACAAGGAACTGAAACGCCTCAGGAAAACCCTCAAAACCTATGAGGTGATTTTGACCTCCACATGCATACATGGCTCTCACTGGCAGCATGGATAATGTCATTCAGCTGTCATGGTTGCTCAGCCAGCATGCATCATGCATCACAGCTGCAACCGCCTGTGCAAACATTTCTCAATATGCTGACATACAAAGAACATGCTGCAATGACACATGGTGTCTTGAGGCTTACAAGGGCATATGTCACAAACTGTGGGAAAGCATGACAAGCGCATAATCTGTGTGGTGCACTCTGCAGCTTCTAGCTGAGAAGGCAAAAGAGCAGGCACCTGTTTCAGTGGCAGCCTTGGCCCCTCCTGCTGTCCCCACCCCGCCCCCTGCTGAGGCACAGCCAGCCCCCACTCAGGCTGCACCCCCAGTCATGCAGCTGGACCCCAGCACTGCCTGGAAGCTGGAGAAGATGGAACTGCAGGTGCTGAGCTTTTTACACTTTCACTGTTCTGGATGTACAAGGGCTGCTGTTGTTTGATCAGCTTGCACAGCTCTTGTCATGTCTACAGGAAGCATGTCACCTTGAAGACAACACTAATGCAAGCATGCGCTGTCCTTAGTAAACGCCATGGCTTGGATTGCAACTGTACCTGTGCATTCCTCGCTGCAACTGTGTGCACCATAGGTAGTGCACCATGGGTAGAGCACCATATGCACAGGAGAGAGACACACTCCCTTCAAGCAGCTCTATCGTGGGATGAGCAACGTCTTTCTGGTTCTGGTGCTGCAACTGGCATAAGTGTGATGTTTGTATGGCATGTTCACCCATAGTTGTGCTGCATGTGGCAGGCAAAGGACATGAAGGAGGAGAGGGAGGGCTTGCTGCAGGACATTGCCAAGCTCAAGGCTGCCTTACAGCAGCTTGCAACTCGCCATCAAGGTATGCTATACACCTGTCCACATGGGCAGATGCTTATCATGTGGCACACGCTAGCCCTGCACAAACAGGGAGTTTGTCTCATATTTGCACAGCAGTGACTGGGTATCAGACGAGGTGGCTGCTGCCCTCATTGCTGGCATGTCTTGCACTCCCATCACGACTGCATTTGTGTCTTCTTGGGGGTTGGTGAATGCTGCACCCCAATGGCATGCTGCTGTACAAATGCTGCTGCATTGCACACCACAAGGCAGCCGTGTGCTGACGTGGCATGTCTTGCTGGCGTGGCATGTCCTGCTGACATGGCATGTCCTGCTGACCCTGCTGACATGGCATGTCCTGCTGAAGTGGCATGCCCTGATTTGCCAGGTGCAGGCAAAGAGGAGATCGCAGCGGCTGTGGCTCGCACACGGCGTGAAGAGCGGCTGGCTGCTGACCAGAGGCTCACACAGGCTCTGCAGAACCAGCAGCAGCGCCTGCAGCAGCAGCATCAACAGCAGCTGCAACAGCAGCAGCAACAGCAGCAGCAGCAGCAGCAGGCCAGTCCTGCTAGGCGGCAGGACAGTCACATGAATGTGAACCTGTCAGACAGCTCTGAAGTGCAAGCCCTGCAGCGTGATCTTGCTGATGCCCTGGCCAGGTGAGCTGCTCCACTCACTACATGAAGAAAAGAAAAGAAAAGACTACGCCTTTTGGCGTCAATGCGATGAGAAGCCAAGTATTATACTGGGCTGCCCACACCAAATGAAGCTCATACTGGCATCTACAAAAGTTAGATCCAATAGCATAGTACTTGTTGCTGCATGCTTGGATCTCTTGACGCTGAGCAGCATCATGGATTCTAACAGTGCACAGCTCAGATTCAATTGTTGCCCCTCTGGGATGTAATCATGCCAGTCTATGACGCAAGGAGGTGTGAACAGCCGTGATGTTAATGCAGAGACAACATGCTTTGAACACATAGCCATTTTCCCCTTCAGCCGACAAAGCAGCCTTAGTCTGCTTGTCTCATGCTGATCCAGCGTTGTTGCCACAGTTCTTTTCACATGGTCTGAGCGTCAGCATACTGCATGAAAGATGTGAAAGGGACTTGGTGCACAAAACACAAAAACCCCTTTTCAATGCATGACACAGGCAGCGAGACTCAGCACAACAGAAAGATGCTCTGGAGCTAGAGCTGATAGCGCTCAAGAAGAGCGCTGCATCAGCTACACCCAGGCAGCCACCCGCCAGACGGGGATCCCAAGTCATGTTTGGGGCCAACCCAGGGTCTCCAGGGGGGCAGATGTCAGCAACTGCTGCAGCAGCTGAGGCCAAGGCTGACAGACTAGCTAGAGAGCTGGAAGAAGCAGAGGAAGAGATCTCAGCCATGTCTAGCAAGATGAGGCAGCAGGTCAGCTGTTTAAAAGATTTTTCTGTTTGGACTTTGCGCTGCATGAGACAATCTGCTGCTGATCTGCACTTGCACATTTCGATGCAAACAGTTGAGCTGTTCACCTTTGCTGTACGTGCTGTGATTGCCATCCACAAGCATCTTTGCTGCCTTGTTGGTTGTTTGCTGCTCAAACATTGTTTCTGCAGCTGTGACACATCTGCGCATGTACTATGCAGGAGGAGGTGATTGCAGAGCTGGAGCAGGGAGGGGCAGGGCCCAGCCGCCCGTCCCAAAGAGCCCCTGCTGATGCTGACAAGGCCACCGAGCGTGTCAAAGCAGATGTAAGCTCCTTGTGTTGTTGCGGCCACATTGCTTGTTGGAGCCTGACCTGACAGCTTGACTTCATGTTGGGCATGTCACTTCTGTATTACTTGCTGTGTGCTGCGTCTTGAGTCATCTCCTGGCTGGAATGTGTGCTGGTCAAAGTGCAGGGTCTAATCGTGCAGAATTTTCATGGTGAGGCGCAGCCACAAATGAGCCTGTTCAACAGAAACACTTGCCTACAAAAACAACACCTGATCATTGTGCTTATTCACACTTGTTCTGCAAGACTCTCACGCTGATGTTTTGACAGTTGGCTGAGGCAGAGGGTGAGCTGGATGAGATGACTAAGAACAGAGATGAGCTCCAGGCTCTTGTGGATGAGCTTGAAGAGAAGGTACAGCATTCTGACCTGTACAGGGTGCCAACATGTTGCCCACAATATTACCATGGCATGAATGTACACCCTTGTTGCTGACGCTTTGACATAGAAAAGCTCGCAACAAGGTTTGTCACGGTACATGGTAGAAGGTACATGGAAAAAGGTACGAGATATCGGTTCACAGAAAGGGTTGCTGGGTCAAGCATTTAGATATGGGAAGCTAAAGCAGACACCAATCTGCAGCTGTGCATACATGTCTTTGGGGTGACCTTTGGTGTGACCTTTGGGGTGAGGGAGAGAAGTAGACAGGAATCCGTGTGTGTGTGTGCAGGTGGCTCAGTTGGAATTGGAAGCCCAGAGGGTTCAGCTGGAGCAGGAGGATGCTGCCCAGCCAGGCACATCATCTGAAGCCATGCAGCGCCTGCAACAGCAGGTCTGCTTGTCTTGCCTGCATTCTGTGTCCATATGGACATGGGGGCACCAGCAGTTGCGTCGTCAGCTCTCAAAATTGCCTGCAAATCAGCCCATTTGCATCCAATTACATTGGTCATGGTGACGACCTGTTTGCATTGTTGAGGATCATCTGCATGAGAGAGGCAATTTGCATCTGCAAGTGACAGCATCGCAATCACCGACAGGCTGAGCAGGCCTGTTGAATAACGTGCGTGTGAAGTTCTGGAGAGGATGCAACGACTGGAGAAAGAGGTTGTGTGTGTGACTCAGCACTAGCAGAGACTCTGCATGATGACTTGGCATGATGACTCTGCATGATGGCTCTGCAGACAACTCCGCATGACTTTGCACTGGCAGCAGAGGGATGCAGACAGGGCATGTAGCAATTGTGTCAAGTGCTTGACGCAGGTGAGTCACTTGACAGAGGAGGTGGCAGCTCTGGAGGATGAGAACCGGCGGCTGAGCGAGGTGATCCAAGCTGAGTCACCACACACAGAGGAGCTTCTACTACATGTCAAGGAGCTGCAGCATGTAAGTGCTGATGAAAAAGTCAAAGCTCTTGACAATCTGTGTGATTTGTGTGTCATAGCAAGTTCAACAGCAACCGCTGATCTTTGAGATGGCCAGCTTGCTCTTGAGTTGGCAGCAGACAGGCAGACAGCTGGCTTGCTGCACCTTGCCATCAAGCTCTCATATGCAGACTGGACCAGTAGGCTGTGATGTGGTGACACATTGGGCCCCCTGAAACTTCAATGACAGCATGAAGTTGCCTATCTTGCGCCATAGTGCAAGGTTGAAAACAGACACAGTATCAGACATGTACATGGTGCAGGAGGTGACAGTGAGCAAGGCAGAGGCTGATGAGGCACGTGCAGCAGCTGAGACTGCCACCCCCAGGATGCAGGCCACCTCCCGCTTTGGGGTATGCTACCTTCCAGCGCCCTTTGGGTTTCTTTGTATGCAGACAATCATGCTTTCTGAAGCTCAGGCCTAGTCTTGGCTTGCCAGCCTGTGCCGTACCGGCTTGTCTCAGTACCTGAGATGCTTCCTTTGTTGTGGCCAAGCACAGAAGTGCGTGGACATGCCAGCTGAGCACACACCTGCAAACAAGCTTGGTGAGAAGCTTGCTAGCAGCTCTTATGGGCGTCACATTGTGAAGAAGAGGTTCTCAGCCTTGCTGCCAGCTCACCCTGGCTCTGCAGAGCATGCGGGCAAGACAGCTCAGCTGACTTGTCTGGGCCTGAATGTGCAGGAGACGTTCCGTAGCTTCCTGCCAGCTGCACGCACATCCTCCACAGTGCTGGAGGTTGAGTTCCACCCGGAGATGTCCCCCAGGCCCGGGCCCCTGGAGCAGGGGGCCCTGGAAAGCCCCAAGAAGCTGGAGGAGCTGGACAGACAAGAAGAGGTGCTTCATATGTCGTTGTCACAATCAGCGCCAGCTGCATGTGGCTAGCCTGGCTGTCATGGTCCTTCCAGTCAGTCATTGCTGCATTGATGCAAAAGACTCCTTCCTTCATGCATGCATCACATCGTTTGTACTCATCATTCATTTGTCCTTGGTTCGTTCATTTGAATATCCATCCATATCACCATTGCAGACTCTGAGCAGGCTTCAACTCAGAGGCACACTGTGCAGCATGTACAAGACTACAGACCGTGACACAGGTGCTGTACACCTTCCCCAGCAGCAGAGGCTCAGGCTGGAATTCCTCTGAGAGCTTAGGCTTAAAAACTCTTGTAGGTCAACTAAGTAGGTCAGTACGCCCGACAAAAACAAGGACCTAAGGTGTGAGCAGCGTGTTGATGGTAGTCGACTACGTAGATTGGTACGCTGACAAAAACAAGGATCTAAGGTGTGAGCAGCATGTTGTTGGTGATGATGCAGGAGGAGGAGGCCTTGGCCAATGGCAACATGGACCCACAGGATGATCTGCTGCCTGAGGAAGATGAGCAGCTTGGGTACCCTGAGGATGAGGCTCAGCAGGATACTCTTGAGCAGGTGCGCACTGTTCTGACCTATGCAATTTGCTGTAGGGCTTGTGCCCTGAGCTGCAAATTTGCTGTAGCTTTTATGCCAGTATGCTATGAGGTATGAGTCTTGAGCTGCGACTTGATGTGAGATCTATGCCATGAGCTGCAATTTGCTGTAGGCTTCACGCCCTGAGCTGCAATTGCTGTAGATGTTATGTACTGACCTGTAAGTTGCTTTAAGTTTTTTGCCCTGCACTGTAATTCCCTTCAGGTCTCAGCATTACATCAGCATACCATCAAAGCATCACATGATTTCAAGCCTGTTTTCAGGCATCGCTGTTCAACTCAGAAGCTTGTGCTGGTCCACTCCAATCATGTCTTCATTTGCGCTCATGTCTTGCTGCCAACTGCACTTCTGGTGCGTCTGCAAGACAATCTCAGCTTGCCTGACTTCCATGGCTCATGTTGTCCTGAGCCATCGCCTGGGCAGCCCTATATAATACTTGGCTTCTCATTAAATTGACGCCAAAAGGTGTAGTCTGTTCTTTTCTTGTCTTTCCTCCTGAGCCATCCTGCCTGGTGGTGCAGGAGTATCAGGAGCAAGCGCGAGAAGCACGCAGAGCAGCCAGAGAGGAGGCCAGGCAGGCTGCAGAGGAGGGCAACGCCATAGAGCCCCTGTCAGCAGTGGCCCAGAGGCGCCTCAGGCTAGACATGCCCCATGAGACGCAGGGCCATGTGAGGCCTGGGGTCATGTCACGCTTCCCCCACACCCTCCAGGACTACCAGAACACCATTGAGGAGGTGCAGGTGCGTCCGTGTGATGCTTCTAGTCTGTCATCATGCAGCATGGACAGAGGATGACTTGAGCTGCTAAGATGCATGCAATGCCACTTATGTCAAGTCTTTTTGCCCAGTCTGCTGATTGGCGTCCATTTGATGTTATGTTGGGGATCTGCTGCACTATTTATGTTTGTTTCCCTAGGTGACCGGTGCGTTCTTGTGCTCACTCATGTCTCATGTTGATGTACTCAGTCTTGCTTGCTTACTCGCTCGCTCACTCACTCACTCACTCACTCACTCACTCACTCACTCACTCACTCACTCACTCACTTACTGCATGCTGTTCAATGTGGTGGATGTGTGGGAGTATAGGAGGAGCTGCAAGCTCCGGGCTGCCGTCTTAGGAGGCTCCCGTCATGATCGCTGAAAAGCGTCAACTGTTCTTTTCGTTTCTTTCCAGGAGGAGCTGCAAGAGGAGGTGACTCAGGAGCTGGGCAGCTATAGCATTGACCCCTATGCTGAGGGCCTCACAGATGAGCAGTACACCACAGCCATGGCTGAGCTGGCCAGCAGACGCCAGCTGCTGCTGGCTGGCAAAGAGCCTGAGGAGCAGCGCCGCATCCATGCCATGCGCAACAACATGCTCTGGCACTTGCAAAACGTAAGTGACATACTGTGCCCTCACTGCTTGATGTCGACTGTGGTACGTCCATGAACCTTGAACTTGCAGAATGTTACTTGCAGACACTGCATGCATGCATGTAACTTATGAGCTTCCTTGCAACGTTGGTGACTGTTGTTGATATGTAGCAGTGCTTGCAACAATTATGCTCAAGCATGTGCAGCAAGACTGTACTGCACTGCACAGCACTGTACTGCATCGTACTGAGCTCTACTGTATTGCAATATACCATACTGTACTGTGACTGCTACTCTGATGTCATGCTGGCTAAATGTGACATTGCACCTAGTTCGATGCATAGACTCAATTTGCGGAGACTCTCGTTCGCCACTCACCTGTACAGTTCTGCCAGTGATCATACTGTTGTGGCTGTTGCCAAGGACGACTACAACTGCAGGTGGGAGGCAGGGCACAGAGGACCGGTAGGTTGCTACCTGGGGGCCAGACGGCAAGCAGCCCTGCAGCTGTGGAGCAGAGGCCCCTGAGAGCTGGGCCTCCTGGTGCCTCACCCAGCAGGGCATCTGTCCTCACAGTCACATCACATGGGTAAGCTTCTTATGGATGACATTGTCAGACAGCTTTGGAGAGACAAGACTTGTCCCACACGTACCTAGCTCATCATGAGCTGGAAATCGTAGTCAATATACATACTATTAGTATCATTAGTATTGTCAGCATTACCATCATACACTGTTGTGCTGTGTTGCAGAGCACCGGTTTGTCTGGTGCTGTCTCAGCTGTGTGAGTGTGTGAGAATGCTGTGCAGCAGCTGAGTGCAGCTGACACCTTCATTGTGGGAAGTCACACGCTGTGGGAAGTATCATGCAGTGTCAGGCTCAGAAAGTGTTCATGCCAGTGGGCAGTGCATCATGCCAAATTAGCTGTCATAGACATAATGATCATCTGCTAGTCAAACAATGTTGTCTGCAGTGGTGAGACCGAAGCAGAAGAGGACCACCCTCCTAGGCGGCTCCTTGTGGGGCGCTCACAGCAACCCCAAGCAGCTCCAAGGAGGCTTCTAGGAGGGGCGTCAGTCCCCACAGCACCAGTCCGGATCCCAGGGGCCTCACCAGTCCCCAAGGGCACCGCTGGCCGTCCCAGAAGAGGGCCTAGTCGATCTGTCATTCACCAGGACTTGCTGGCGCCAGTCATGCCTGGTCATGAGTCAGATGAAGAAGCTGCATCTGAGGCTGAGGCTGAGGAAGGGGTCTCATTGGGGACTAGTGGGGTGGACAGGCCTAGGCTGGGGACACTGAGGAGGCGGCTTGGGGATGACCACGACCCCAGAGGGCACTCTCAGAAGGGGGCTGCTGCACTGAGGGATGTGAGGGATGACTTTGGTGAAGCACAAGGGCAGCAGGAGGATGCTGTACTACAGGGTGAGCACTGCTACAAGTCAAAATTACCATGGCAAAGGCGTCTTGCACAAACGTTCTGGCTGTGTAGTAACAGCCATTGTGGACAACTTTGAATCCATGTGACAATGGTTGAGGCAGTGCCCAGATTGACCTGATAGAAGGTGCTTTGCATCTTGTTTCTTACTTGTACAAAAGGACCCTTTTGGGGCAAAAGAGAACCCAAATAGCCAACAACTTTTGCAATGTGCGGTTTGTATGGCTCGCCACTTTTGGCGCAGTCTGCCAACCTCACATTGTGTGTTTGAATGCTTTGATGACCTACAGATGTGCTGGCTTGTGTCAGGGCTTGCAGCCATGCTGTTCTTGCGACACAGGTGCAGCAGGCCAAACACAATCCAGGAGCACTTTCAGGGCAGCTCGCCCAGGCATGCCCCAGCTGCGCACAGGGACCAGCAATGTAGCCTTTGCTACACAGACCACCACGCAGACTGCACTGTACTCCAGAAGCACTCTGACAAGGGGTCATGCCTCCAATTCAGGCTCACCCACCCGACGGGGCGTGGACCTGAATAGGCCAGCGCAGAGTCAGCTGAGGGCAGGGCCATCAGGAAGGGCAGGGCTGACCCAGGTGACCAGGAGGCTGGCACCCCCGCCCACTCCTGCCCCCTCCCCTGCTGGGTCCCCCTCTATTGCTGCGGTGTACAAGCCCATGCAGAGGTCACCAGAGGCGCAGTACAGGGCTAGCCGCCTCAGGCCTATCCAAAGCACAAAGCTCAGGTGACAGCTCACCCTGACAAACACATGGGTTGCTGTCACAGGCTGCTCCTGCGCTGTAATGCCGCTTGGCTTGGTAGCTAGCACATTGTCTTACATAGCAGATACTAGGGTTCATAAAGTCTGTAGCAACCATTTGTGCCAGTCTGTATAGTCTACTTTGTCCATCTGATACGGTAATGACCCAGTTTTGGTCGTATATTCCAGGCCGCTATCAGAAACACCTGTTGCAAGCATTGCCGAGGGATCAGCAGAGGAGGGTGTCAGTGAGGGAGCGCATGCAAGTGATGGCCCCTCAGCCCCTGACAGCAGCCCAGGCCAGGTGGAAGAGTCCCAACCAGCTGTGCAAGCCTCTGACGCACGACCTGCTGCTCCTCAGGTCATCTTGTGCTTGTCCCCTGTTTGTGAGTCTGTCTGATGGGTTGTGAGTCTGTCTGATGGGTTGTGAGTCTGTCTGATGGGTTTTGCCCACTGGGCAGTTGTGTTTGCAGCTCACTGATGGGTTGCAGTTGCACTGTTAGTGTTCATCTTGTTCCTGATGTGCAGACAGTGGACTTGGGTGCATTTGGAAGCATGCTGCATGCTGTCAAATGTCAGCGGGTCATAACAATATGCACTGTTTGGAAAAGGTATTGCTTGCACAGCACCTTAGCTGATGCTGCCAAGTTGCATTAAGGCAATGTTGTTGTTCAGGGAGGACATGAGCAAGCTGAAGATGGTAAGACAGCTTCTATGGTCAAGGAAGCTTCACTGGAAGGCGCAAAGACTACCTTGAGTAACCCTGTCTTCCAGTCTGCTGTTGATGATGTGAGTGATGTAGAGGAACTGCAGTGACAGTTCATGAGTGCTTGACATGGGACAAAATGAACACTCTTACATCATGATCCGTCGTCATACCCTGTAACTTGCCACCTGTAGGTAGCCACAGTAACTCAGTGTGTATGATAAGCTAAGCTGCAAAATTGCACAGAGATTTCACGCATATGCTGTATTTGCATATTAACGTTTGATCAATGCGTGTATCAGACACAGCTTGTTGACAAGAGCACAGCTTAGCACTTGCATGAGTACTTGGTAGCCAGGTCCACATGCAACTGAAACATGTTTGCACCAAGAGTGCACTCACGTAACATGCATTCAATGGTAAAGATGCAGAATAATCCACTCCGATCATTGTGCAGCAGCACACCATATGATACTGTAACATTGTCACTAGCAAGTGACAATGCAGTTTTGGCAGCTGAATTTTGCCCCAGCAGAAGCGTGAACCTGAAAAACCGATAAAACTCCTATCTTGTGAGCAGTTCCTGTGCGCAATGCTGCGAGCCAATAGTACTATTAAGAATGATTGCACAGCCTATCACGAGCTTGCATGACTGCAGACTGTACCACAATATCTCTTCATTGTACCAGGCTGTGAAAATGGCGCGTCCTTGAAGAAGAAGAAGAATGGAATGATTGGCTCACTGCTGACGTGACATTATGCAGAAGGTGTCGGTTCATATTCAGAAGTTACAAAAGAAGGCTGTCCCGCTGCTTGAAACCGATTTGGTTTGGTGTCCCGGTGTGTTGAACAGATCTTGAACATGCCCGGGCTATTTAGCTTTATGCAGCATCCTCGCTCGCGGCAAAGTTCCTCGGGTAGCAGCCCTCAACCCCCGAGAGCACAGACTGCCGAAAACCAAGCAGGCCCTGCTCAAATTGCCCCAGCTCAAGGCAAGCTTCTACCACCCCGTGCTTAGCTTTGTGTTTGCACCGTCAGCGCAGCGCTCCAGTCCCCCTTTGTACACGAGGCGGCAATCGGGCATCCACAGTGATCACTTAATTCTGTGTACTGCGCTGCAGGAACAGCAACACGTCAAGGTCAGGCATCAGGCAATGCCGGGCAATCAGCCTTAGATGCTGACAGAGAGCTCCAGCAGGCCCTGGAGGCAAGCGAGCTCGAAGAAGCCTTGGCCCAGTCCAGATTGGCTGCAGAGAAACAGCTGTACTCTGGTGGCCTTGATTCTGCTCCTGCACCGTTTCCTACATCAGACGATGAGCAGCTAAGAGAGGCCATGGCGCTGTCAGAGGCAGAAGCCAAAAAGGCAGACAAGGGCAAAGGTATCATGAAGCGCACACCAACTGAAGAAGATATCGAACGTGCCCTGCAAGAGTCTGCAAAGCTCGCATCTAAAGCCCCAAAGCGCAAGCCAGAGCACTACAGCAGCTCAGCTCCACATCAAGGATCAAGCCACAGTCAGACAGACCAAGATGCTGTAGACGCAGATCTTGCACGGGCACTGTATGAGTCCCAGCAGCTTGCATCATCCTCTGCTGGTCCTTCGTTTCCCAGCCAAAGTGCCAGTGGTTTGCACCCACAACAGACTGGCAGCTCAAGGTCACCATCTGCTCCTATGATGCCATCACCAGCAGCAGCTGCTCATGCACAGCATGCCCCCTTTCCAGCATCCTCTCAGCCACCTTCTAGGCTTGCACAAGCGCAGCCTGCCCATCAGCAGCCACAAGCATCCACCTCTGCTCCTTCCCAGCAAGCAGCCACAGGCAGTGTACGCTATCCTGAGATTTTCCGCCCTGGTAGCAACAGCAGCTCTCAGGCTGCTCCTCCCAGCCAGTCCTCGCAGGTGCAGCCACCAAGACATCAAAATGCGCCACACCAGCCTCAGCAGGGGCAGCAACTGCCACAGTATCCTGCTCAACCCAGACAGCAGCCCCCACCTGAGCACCAGCCTCAGCAAGGGGCTTCACCCAGTCATGCTGATGGGGTGTACATTGATGGCTACCATGGCTCTGCAAACCTGGAGTCCATGCTGAGTGCTGATGAAGCCTTTGCCAGGGCTCTGCAGGACGAAGAGTTCCAAAGTGCAGCTGCCCGTCAAGTCCATCAAGCCCCGCCCCCGCCTCAACCCCAGCAGAATCCCTCCCCTAGGCAGCAACAGCAGCAGCCACAGCAGCAGCCACAGCAGCAGCCACAGCAGCAGCAGCAGGCTACATGTCCACAGGCACCTGCATTACAGCACAGCATGGGTGCCCAGTCAGTGGCGCCTGTAGACAAGCCAGGGATGTGTGCTGGTTGTGGCCGGTCTCTGTCCTTTCTAGGTTTTGGCGAGGCTACAGTGACGCTGATGGGTCGCACATGGCATGCTGACTGCATGAAGTGTGGCGCCTGCCAGCAGATCATCCCTGCTGCTGTCAAGCTGGGCATAGGCAAGGAAGACAACCTGCCATATCATCTGAGTTGCTACCGCAACAAGTTTGATCCTCGCTGCACGGTGTGCCGTGACCTGCTGCCATGTGGACAGGTACATTCCAAGCAAGCAGGCATTTTGCATGCAAGCAGTGATGTAGTGTCCTGTGCTCTGCTTGCTGTCACTCCATGCTGTCACAGATCATGGTGCTTGCAAAGTGGCAAACTGCCTTGCCAGCTAAAATCTGCGCAACATGGTACCAGCCTCAGGCTCAGATGCCAACGGACTTTGCTGCTGTACAATACATGAAAGCATTTTGCAGCCACCCACCTCTGCTTCACTCATGCAAACACACTGGTGCACTAAATGAGCGCATCACACCCCGTCACTTTTGCAACCTTGTTTCAAGGCAATTTCAGACTTGATGCAGGACAACGTCATCAGGTTCAACGTCAGTTCCTTTTGGAAGGAGAAGACATGTCCCAAGCATCAAGATGATGGCACCCTGCAGTGCTGCTCCTGCAGCCGACGCTGCCCACAAGGGGAGCAGTGGGTTGAGGAGCTGGATGGCCGCATTGTATGCCTGGACTGCCTGTCTACTATAGTGAGAGACACAGCCGATGCCCAGCCTCTGTACAATCAGGTGACAAGAGGATTGCGCGACTGCCTTGCAGACCAAACTACCGTGATCTGTTGCCAGTGTGTGCACAGCTGCCTGATCCCATTGTGTTCTCATAAACATACCCAATGTCTGCACAACATCTACTGCCACGTACAAAGTGCACACTGCATGCGCATAGAGAGTATTGCTGCAGCTCAATGCTGCGCCAAAGGCCTCATCAGCATCACTTCGCATTATGCACAAGCCACAGTCTAAACAAAAGAACAGAATGCATGTGGTTCATGTCGGTACATCTTCTTTTTGTACAGATCCTGAGCTTCTACCAGCGCATGGGCATGGCCCTGCCAGAGAAGCCACCTCTGATGATGGTTGAGTCATCAGCCCTCAATGACGCAGAGGAGCGCGAGGGTCGCTCGGGCGGTGGCCACAGCCACAGCCACGGCCCGGTCTTCCACACACGTGGTCTGACACTGACAGTGGAGTACCGCGCCATCCAGCAGGTCGTCACCAGAGATGGCCGCCGCTTCACGCAGCCTGTTGACCTTTCAAACCGGGACAGATTCGAGGTGAGTTTTACTCAGCACTCCTCAACATCATCTTGTTTGAGGTCAAACCCAATTGCTGCTGCCTTTGTACAAAACCTTCATGTCCATGGCGTGCTGATAATGCGCCTGGCATTGCTTCATGCGCTGCATCTCCTCATTGTTATAGCCTCAGCAGAATCTGGTTTCAGCAGCTTTTGGATAAAGCTGATGTGGGTGTGTTCAGGTGACAGCCATTCTGGTGTTGTATGGCCTGCCATGGCTGTTGACTGGCACCATTCTGGCCCATGAGTGCATGCATGCCTGGCTGCGCCTGAGGGGCATCACCAGGCTGCCCCTGCAGACAGAGGAGGGGCTGTGCCAGCTCATGGGCCTGCTGTGGCTGGAGTCTCAAGACCTCTCCAAACAACAGGTCAGCTCTACCAATAATTACTTGGTCTACCCATGCAGTGGACACAGCAGCGTGTGAATGTGCATGTCCTGCTATGCAACATGTCAATGAAGCTTGGGCCGATGGACATGAGTCAGCCCACCCATGACTCATCCCCATGTCATGATGACAGGTTGGCAAATTGTGTGATGTTGTATCTTTGGTGATACTGGCGACGTTTGCAATACAACTGTATTGTCTGTAGTGGCTGTAGCCAAGTCTGCTGTTGCTGCTGGCATGAACTGCTTGAAAAGCTGCAGTCTTGCACACTGTGTTGCATATGGCCTGCAACAAACCTGCACCTGGTCCTCATGCTACTCCAATGATGACCTGCTTCACGTGTCCCTTATGGTCTAAGGCGCTCTTTTGGCATGTGTATAAGTTACCAATCACGTGTTACAATGCAGTGCTGGCAATACAGTACCCTGTCACACCATACATCACCGTCATCATGCTTCACTGTGTTGTAGGGTACATGGGAGGAGAGGCTTGCTAGCTATTTTGCTCATCAGATCCGCACTGACCCCTCATCTGTCTATGGGGATGGCTTCAAGCTGGCGCTGGAGGCGTATCAGAACTTGAGGGACCTGCCAGCCCTTATTGCTCATGTAGAGCGCACTGGCCAGTTCCCAGTCTGAGCGCACGAATTGTCAAGCTGGCTGCTTGAAAGGACAAGCTGCAAGGGGTGCTAGTGTGTTATGGTTGTTTGTTTTAAGTAGCCAATGCAGGGGAGCAAATATGCTCCCGGAAAACACCTGGAACTGCATACAGTAATGGCTCTTTTTCTTCCCAGTACCGTAGCAGCAACACCAATTTGTGTGCAGTAAATGAGTACTCAGCTGTTGGCCAAGCAGTGTAAAGCACATGGAATTGCTTGGTGGACGTGGCACATATGACATGGTGCTCATCAGCACCGTTGTACACCAATCTTGCAGTGTGTCTGCTTAAGGCCACACTGAGAGCATTAGGCTTGTAAATAATGCACAAGCACAAAGGTGATATGATCGTATGAGCCAAAGGCATGTCACACAGAAAATATGACAAATAGTGCAATTGATCACAGCAAGGGCATGAGGTATAACTGCAGCATCAGGTACGCTGCTTTGGCTGTCTGCATGCCTGCAATGACCTGTTGGTACAGTCTTACATACTCATTTAAATGGACACATTAGACGCAGACTGGTCGCTCAACAAACTACAATCCTTGTTGCCTCTAGTCAATGCTTTCGTCATCGCTGCCACCTACATCCTCTAAAGTATCCTCATAAGATCCTTCTTCTTCTGCCAGATCATCCACCACCTCATCCAGCACCTCGTCAGCACTGGCCTTGTCTTCATCACCTGAGCGGCTGTCCTGCTCTTCTTCACCTTCGCTACCATCCTGGTACTCACTGCCATCATCAGCATCTGCATGGAGGCAGACACAAAACTGTGTGCGAGAATATGTGTAGATGGCTCGTCCTAATCAGGACTAAAGGCCAGTGCAATCACATTCTTGCTTCTTCTTGTCCTTATCTCCTAATAGCAATTGATAGACAATGATTGGGAGCTTCCAAAGTCAAAGAATACGCTGCCTGCCATGACATGCGCAGGTTAGTGACTTTACCCGCGTCATGTGACTTGCTGCCCTCTGTGCCATCCTCATACACACTTCCATCCTGTGACCCGCCTGCATGTGCTGTACGCATGCCTGCCTCATCTTCCGAGACATGCAGCTCTGCATCTGAGTCAGCTGCATGCACAGATCAGGTTATTTAGGGAGCTGTAAGTTGGCGACAGTGCGCTCGCAGCCTGCCATGTTGGGCGGCAGTGTTTTACCTTGCATATCTTGTGTAGGGGTGTGACATAAGAATCAGCAGATAAATGATACTGAAAAATGCAACACCACTGTCACAACAGACATCACTTTGGGTCTGCACCAGCGTGCAGCAGCTTATGAATGATATGTGTTTCCACAATTGGTGAGCTTTTTGGGGCTCCAGATGACATGTAACCTGTGTCATCACCTGCAGCCTCAGACTCTTCTTCCTCACCACCATTGGCAGAGCCATCATCCTCGATTGTTGCATCCACTTCTGCATTGCTGACATTGGCACTGCCTGCAAGGGAGGCCTCTGCAGGTGCTTCTTCGTCATCATCAGACAGCAGATCATCTGGCAATGCAAAGTGGCTGTCATCCTCATCAGCTTCAGCCTTGTCAACATTCCCATCATCATCCTCATGATCATCCTCATCATCATCCTCTTCATCGGCCTTATCAGCTTCAGCATCCTCTGCTTCCTCCCGGGCGCCTTCTTCATCGGTGCCCTCCACACTGTCTACCTCATGAGTAGAAGCTGCATCATTCTCAGGGTCTTGCTCGGCTTCCTTCACAGCTGCTGCGGCAGCTGCTGCAGCAACTGCCTTGCCAGCTGCTTGAAGGCTGGGTGGCGCAGGGCTGTTGGCAGATCCAAAGCTGAAACCAGAGCCTGGTGCACCGAAAGCTCCAGTACCAAAGCTTGGCACTGATCTGGCTGTAGCAGGGGCTGCAAAACCAAACAGCTGCCCTGTTGCAAATCCTACTGATGCTGCTGCTGCTGCTTGATCAGCGCCAAGTAGCTGAGCAGTGCCAGAAGTAGCCAGGCCTGGTGCTGCTGTGCTGCCAAAGGCAAAAGGCTTGGCAGCTGGTGACACTCCAGTGACAGAGCGCAACAGCTTGGGAGCAGACACAGTGCTCCCTGATCCAAAGGCAAAGGCTGCCGTGGCTGATGACAGAGATCTGTTCAAGCCCTGTTGCTTTGCATTGACCATGCCAGCTGCCTCAGACTTAGATGATGCAGATGACTCAGCAGCTGCGTCTGGTGGCTGCTGGTCATCAGCTGCACCAGAGGTGGCCCCTGCTGTGGAGGAGGATGTGGAAGCTGTGGCTGGTTCAGGCTGTTCCTCATCCTCTGCAATGCTAGCGGCAGCAGGTGCTGTATGGCGAGACTGACTCACACTCCTACACCAGAAAGCATGCATGCCACCTGTAAGGTTCCTCCAGAGCAGCCAATGTTTACTCATTACTTGCCTGTCAGGCTGCCGAAAGTCAAGCTTCCAAGCTGACCCAGTGTGGCGGACAGATATATTGCCATCAACATGCTACATACTGAGACCGCAGACATGCTGCTGTAGGTTCCAACAGCTTACATGCGCAGGACCGACATGAAATGTTGCAAAGATGTAGACAGTCCTTTTGATGTCACGGCAGCCCGATATAACAGGCAGCTGCAACAGCTATCAACAATCTGACCCCAGGGTTGCACAACACACACAGGCAGACACAGACACGTACATACAGACACATCTAACTCACCTGGTTGTTTGAAGCTGCTGTGCTCTCTCAGAGAACTGGCGAGACAGGCTGCGCACCCTCATGCTGGGGGGCACCTCCTGCTGGGGTGTCTCAGGGCTACCCCGTGCTGATGCCTGAGCAAAGGGAGTCTGTGGCACGCTGGGCATGCCAGTCACCTGCCTGTCTGGCAAGCCAGACGCCGACCCCTTCTGTGACAGAGAGCGAGCAAACTGATGCGCTGCTGCTCTGTCTGCTGCTGTTCCAAGAGAAGGCTTTGCAGGGCTTGTTCCTGTCACCAGGCACAACAGGACTGAAGCATAGAAAAGCATAGAAATGCAGCAAGAACTCACTGCATGCTGCCTGCAGGTGTGAACTGCATGTGCAGATGCAAGAGAAGAATCTGTTATACAGATAGAGCCATGCACACAGCCACTACCAGCCTTGTGTTGTCAAGCTTCTGACCCTGTTGTGCGCTGAATGCCTTCTGCACATGCAGCTCTTCCAGGCATCTTTTGTACAGAATATGCGCTTTTTGAATGCTTTATTTGTGCAGTAGTGGGATGCAGCAGTTGTGTGTCTGTGTGTGTGCTCACCCTGACGGGAAGGGGCACTAGGTATGGTGTCTGATTCTGCACCATGCCGCAGCTTGTGCAGGAAGTTCTTCAACGCCTTGCGTTTGCTGTGGCCATGAGCCGCCTCTGCAGGCACATCCTCTGCAGCATGACACACGCTGTCAGACAACTCCAATGGGCTTTGCCCACACAGCGCTGCTGTAACAGATAGCAAGGTGCTGTTCACGCTGGGTGTCAGCCTCAAGTAGCTGCTGTTTGCTCTGGCCATGGCCCAAGAGAACTGCTGAAGCCACATCTGTTCTGGCCAAAGCCAGAGCTTGGCTTTTGCTATTCATTTGCTTGAAGAACATGAAGTGATGCTGCTGGCATCATTTGAATTGCAGCAGGCTATCTGGGCCCAGCACAGTGGTTGGCCCTTTACCTGCTGTGCAAGCAGGATTGTCATTGCAAGGTTGCTTGCACACCTTGAGTAGAAGCAGAACCCATGCGGCTCAGTGCATCTTCTCGTGCAGTCTCAAAGCTTGCACTGGACACTCCAGAATCCCCCGGGCCTAGGGTCTGCCTGCTCCCCGGCCCCCTGCTCAGCCCCTGTGCATGCAGTGCAGGAGACACAGACCTGCATGAGCAGCATTGTCCTCACTCTAGTTCACGTATTACCATCAGAATTTCAGCCTGTGCATCTTTGTTTTGAGTTAATCACCTTCATGCCGGGCTCAGTAACTCACAAAATTCATACTTGAAGAAAACGCATGTACTGCATTCTTGGTGGTGTAGTCATGCTGTTGACAGGGACCTGGCACAGCCAGACAGCACAACAAAGTGACGAGACGCAAACCAACCACTTCATGCGTTCAAAACAGGCAATCTACCAGCTGGAGATCGTATGTGTGGATGACTGTTGTGCAATGTGCTTGTGTTGTACCTGGATCTGCCACTGGTAGACAGCGCACTGCTGTAGCTGCTGCCAGCAGACATGGGCCGGCTGAAAGACCTCTCTTGAGCACTTGTGAAACTCAGATTCGAGTCTGAGTCTTCTTCCTCCAAAGCCTGCCCGATGATTGTTCCTGCCTTGGGACCAAAGAAGGCCTCTGTTCCCGTGAGTAGGTGCTCAGCGTGCTGTGCATGCTGTGCCAGCCTGGCATTCAAACTGGCAATCTGAGCCTTCATGTCAGAATTCTCCTGCTCCAGTGCTGCAAGCCTTGTTGATGTGGAGACTGTCCCGCTCAGATCTGCCTGCACCACTGTTTGAAGAGTCAACACCTATGAGTCACCCCTGTCCACTGAGTGTCTTTTCAGGCATGCTGACTTACAAGCTATGATAGAACTGTGACATATGTAGCTGTTTGTCATAGGTATTAGAGCAAGGCAATGTCACAAAGCTGTCTACCTGCTGTGTCTCAGTCCCTGCTGATGCTACCTCTGCAGCAGCTGCATCAGCTGTAAGACCAACTTCTGCTTCAGCTGACTCTGCACCTTCTGACACGGCTGCATCATCAGCTTCAGCCAATGCTTCAGCCAATGCTACCTCTTCAGCAGCTGCATCATCAGCTGGCTGTTCAGCATCCGGTTCATCTTGCTCTGCAGATTCTGCAGCAGCATCTGCTGACTCATAAGCTGCTTGGTCAACAGCAGCTGGCTCTACAGCTTCTGCACTGGCTGTGGCGTGAGTGGCACAGTAGTCCATGTACACAGACAGGCACCTCCAAAGCTTATCCATTGACAAGGCCTTGTCAGCCCGATAGCTCTGCGCAGCAAGTGACATATCATGGTACATATTGATTGACTGATTTTCACCTGTGCCATGTCATGGTACATAGCAACAGTGTTGCAAGGAACCACCTTGACCACAGGCCAACCAAGTATGCTGTGTGGCAGCAACACACGCTTGCCTTTACCTAGGTAAAGCTCTGAATTTTGTCTGTAAGCAATATGGAAAAGCATGTTGCTTCCAGTAGCTTTCTTGCAGCAAAACGGCACAGCTAGTGTGCAATTGTACCTCTTTGTGTATGCAAACAATTATTGGCATGCACTGCTGGTGAGACGGATGGCTGCAGTCACGGTACACAATTGGCCACGTAGATTGCTGCATGACTTTAGGGCTGACACTGTTTGCCAGTTGCAAGAGGCACAAAGGCTGACTGATTTCAGCACTAGTCACCAGAAGCAAGCTCTTAGTCCAGTGCAACCTGAAGGGACATCTCTTTGAACACTGCTTCTGCCATGTTCATGATCTCCTGATGGCACTCCTGTGAGAGTCCTGGGAGCGCTGAGGGATCTGCAGGTGCCTCGTCATTTGGCTGAACAAAATCCTTCACCAGACTTGCAAGGGACTGGACCAGGCGCTGCAGCCTAAGATTGTCATGCATACTTGGTTGTCCCTGAGCAAGGCGATCGATGTGTTGTCAAATGCTGTCTGTTTGAGTGCCTTTCCCTTGTCATGCGCTTGCCAAGAACACAGCTGACCTGGTAATTGATAGTGGGCCTGCCAAACAAAGACTGGTCTTGACCGAAAGGCGTTTCGTCAGGCATAGGGAAGACAAAGCGCGGATCAGACCACGCAGCAAAACTAGAATGCATCTTGCCCTTTAGCTCAGCGGCTAGAGCAGTGCTGCTGCCCTGGGTCGCTGCCGTCGGCAGTGCATAGACGCTAACTCATAGGCTTCAAACGTGTCTTGTGCTGCAGAACCAGCCATATTTCATGATGTATAAATCATTGGCACAGACAAGCAAGTGTGAATATCGCAACGCAAATTGGTGGCAACAAGGGTACCTGACTGCGGCATTGCCGAGAGCAGTTGAGGGATCTGAGTGAGGCTAAGCTGGGACTGTACAACAGCTGCCTTCGCTTTGAGCAGATTATAGACGTTTCCATGCAGCTATGATTATGGCCTTGCACCAGGCGCAGCGGAGCAATGCCACCTTGGGCGCTTGTGCAAGTCAAAGGAGGTCAGGATGCCAAATTAGGATTCTTGATAAATGGCACTTCAGGTCGTGCATCTCGATCGGGCAGCTCTGGAGCGACTGGTAGAAAACGCTTCCAAGCAATTCCTGGAATTCTGGCACTGACATAAACAGCGTGGCTCAAAGTGGCGAGGCAAGTCTTTACCGTAGCTGGCGGTACGTCTGTTCAGGATCCAACCATGGGTCTGACTCAGCTCTGCCTAGTCTCGGCCTTGTCTATTGTTGCGTGGGCTAAATTACACAGCCGTAGCAATGCAGGTTGTTGGACCTGAAGCGTCGCTGCCAGAGTGCCCGAGGTGAACCACGCGCGAGCAGTGAGGTACGTAGACAATACCTCGATCACTCAACCGGTCAAGCACTAAACCACGGGCCTGCAAGAAAGTCAGCAACGAGGAGTCTTGTTTGGATTGTGTAGATTTGCGGAATATGCGTGGTCTCTCTGCTTCGTCGTGTACGCTTTCTCTTGGAGTGTTCCCACCAGGCATGGCACGTGCTGTTGGTTATTGAAAGGAAGCAGTGCACACAGCAGCTGATGGTGCACTTGGCTCACACGACCATGATATCTTGCTGACACCGTGTGCATTGTATACATAAAGCTTGTCGGTGACAAGACTGACCAACTGCATGGCACTGGGCGGACTTAACAAGTCAACCTGCAGGTATGGCCCTCAATATGAGTGACGATGAAGACATTGACTTTCAGCGCCAACGTTTCCAGCATCCTGATGATGCAGACAACATGGACATGAACAGTGACAGTGATGGTGATGCAGAGCAGGTGAGTTCAACCCCATGCTCTATGAACCTAATGTGATTTTGCAGTGTTTGCATCCCTTCGCCCTAGCAGGCTTCTGCTTGCTCAGAGCTTGTCAAAAAGCTTAGAGCTGAATTCTGCCTTGTTCACCCAGGCAGAGGAGCAAGCACAGCGGCCTCAGAGAAGAGACCGCATTCCGCGTTATCACTTCTTACGACTCATTGGTGGACGCGTCATAGAGAGGAACGTCGCTGCCGACAATGATGAGTTGGTCACAAACCTGAAACGTAGTGGTGTGATCATTCAGTAAGTCTCAAACCTGGAATGTAGTGGTGTGATCATTCAGTAAGTCTCACCTGTCTCCATGCAACCTCAGGATCAGTCCTGCCCTTGGTTGCATATCTTGCAACAATTCATCAGTGGTGCCGAGTCTAGCCTGTGCTGCTGTAGGCAGGTGTGGACCTTGAACTCACACTAGCAACACACACAAGCCATTTGTGGAGTCTGGCTGTAGACCCCAAACTGCAAGACACCCACTGACAATGCAAATGATTCTGAGCATTGACACCAAACTATGCTGCTGCAGAGACACAGCCATCAAGGCCATGCGCATGTGCCCAAGGAACATGTTTGTGCCAGAGCAGCACCAAGACGAAGCCTTTACGGACTCCCCCATCAGACTGGCGGAGCTGGATTTCAATGTGTCTGCACCACACATGCATGCCTCCTGTCTGGAGGCCCTTCAGTTGGAGCCTGGCCACAAGGTGCTGGATGTTGGAGCTGGGTGTGGCATCATCAATGCTTGTGCCGCCTACATGGTAAGCAGTCGTGACCAGACATCTTGGTATAGCCTTGTGCAATCATGAGGATGTTCTCAGTGAGCTCTTTGCAACTGGCCATTCAAGCACTCCATCTAGCTGAATTCTATGGGTCACATGACCAGAGCTGCCTGCCAGTTGGGCTTTGTTGACTGACTCCTTTCTGAGCATCTGAGTGCTGAGCATCCGAGGCGGGAGTTGTGGCTGCAAACCAATGATGACATCAACAGGTTTGGCGTGTGCAGGTGGGCAGAACAGGGCTGTCTGTGGGCATAGACATCCGCAAGGCTGCAGTCAAGCTGGCTGTCTCCAACATCAAGCGCCTGAAGGCAACCAGTCAGGACTTTGCCAGTCAGGCATCAGTCTGCAAGATAGAGCTGCACAATGTTTTCATGCCTTCAAACAAGCACCAGGTACAAAGCAAGTCTTACTGATAGTACATCCACTGCGTCTGTTTGATGAGTGATGACCACGACATTGCTGTGCTGTGGCCAAGCCCAAGCTTTGGTCAGTTTGCCTTGTAGCTGGGAATCTATGCTATCCAGCTTTGCATTCTGCAACATCCAGGGATCATGTGGTTGTGTTTGACTGATCTCAACCTGACAGTCATACGAACAAGGCCTAACAACAGCAATGCCACATTCAGCAGTAGCAAGAACAACAAGGAACAGCAACATCAGCAGCGTCAATCATGACTTATAACCAACAACACCGACAACACTCAACACAGCAGCACCAATATGCACAAAAGACACTTACAATAATGACTTCCAAACACTCACCAGAACTTTCATGAAGGCCAAAACCTCATGGCGGCCACATGCTCACCTGAGGTCTTGGTTTTCAAGAATGTTCTGGTGAGTGTTTGGAAGTCATTATTGTAAGTGTCTTTTGTTCGTATCCGCCATGTTCCGCAACCTCTCACATAGCTCCTGGTGTGCTGCAGTTTTCTGCCACACAGTCAACTGCAAAACGACACAGCATCAACAAAATGATAGATCACAGTCATCACATGTGAGCAAAGAAATAAGCACCTACCAAATACCTCAGATGCATATGCACCTGAGCTCTACACAACACAATCATACTTACAATCATAAAAAACCTAGGCAGCTTATTGAAATGAGACAACACCACCTGAAAAAGTCTGACGATTTGCCCAAGTCGCAGTGCTGTTTTCTGGCAGGCCTTAGCGTTCTCTGCTTTAAGCACGCCTGCCAAGAAGCTGCAATGCGACTCAGGCAAACCCGCAGGTGCAAGTGCGACCGGTTCATAAAGCTGCTCAATCTGGCGCTGCCATAGCGCCTATGCATGTCTGCCCAAGAATACATTCATGCAACCATTGAGGGCTCTCTTATGCAGGGGCAATACGACAGGGTGCATGTGGGTGCATCTTGCCCTCCAGATCGCCTGGCAGCTCTGCTGCCTCTGCTGCGGCCTCAGGGGGGTATCATTGTCACCCCTGTCTCCCCCAACGACATGCGCATGATCAAAGTCAATGCCGAGGGTGAGGTCACGCAGAAGGTCATCTCCCAAGTGCGGTACAGCGATTTAGAGGTACTGAGGCCTACACCGTGCACGCAATGCTGTCTAATCTGTATCATGTTCAGGGTTCTCATTATTGCCAAGTCAGCAGCATGCATGGTTCAACACATCTTCAACATGGTTTACTTGATCTGGAAATCAGATATATGCCTGGAGTTGTCTGTGCTCATGACAAGCAACAGCAAGATCTGCACCTGCGTCTGCAAGCAACAACAGACTTGAGTGGGCAGCCATCTCCTTCTCTATTGCGCTGTGTGGGTTGCTAAGTTTCATTATGGCTTGTATGCAGCTTCCCAATGATGCAGAGCTCATCATGGCCACCTTGAACATGAAGAGGCATGCGCAGACCGCGGTGCCGCCTCCGCCTTCCACCTATGCACAAGACGTTGCCACCATCACCAGCCACACAGGTGCACCCACTCTCTCTGCGTTCTTTCTTGTGTTTCGCCACTGTGGAGACACTATAAACATATCTTTTGACGAAGAAAGCAGATTTTTAAAAGCGGAAATTGCAAACTTTCTGTCCGAACATTGTGGTGTTGCCATCTCTTGCATAGTATCAGGATTGTCACCCTGCTGTGACGCAGGCAAGTTTCTGCTGTCTGTGTCACATATAGCGGCAAATTCTTGTGATGCAGCAAAACCTCTGAGAAGCAAAACCAAACTTGATGGAGCTACTGCTGCTCTTGTCTGTCTTCTACTTTTTCTGCCTTTGGTTGCCATTCCCATCAACCAGATGGAGTCAAAGCAGAGCTGCAGTCATGTCATGTGGCAGGTTACTCAAGCAGCAGTGGGTCCAGTGGAAGTGAGCGGAGTGGCTTCATGATGCCTTCAAGCAAGGACTCATCAGAAGTGGAGGGGAGTGCAGGCTCAGGCTCCCGCCGTATGTGGCCCACCAGAGTGGCCAAGTTCCTGTCCTCATGCAGCGGCAACCTAGGCAGCAGTGGTAAGCCCTCTGCCAGACTCCTGACATCAAGCCAACACTCAAGATCTTGACTTGTGACAGCAAGCTCACACTCAAGATCTTGACTTGTGTCAGGCTGTGTTGCTGGCATTGCATTCTGCACAAGCCCATGCTTTCTGCAACAAGGAAGAAATCATGCTGCAAATGCATGCATTGGTGAACTGATCAACCCATGTGCGTTACTGAGCAGACATCAAAGCATTGCGTTAAAAATTGGTCAATCTTGCAACACACAAGCAGATGCACGTGCCACACATGCACATGCCTGCGCTGGAAGGGCAAGCTTGAATCTTGGATTCAGAGTCAGTAAGGGGGGATGACTCAATACCACAAGGGCCTGAGGACAATGGCAATGTCAAGCTGGAGTTAGCTGACTTAGGCCCCACTGACCTGCTGCTGATGGGCAATGGCTGGAGCATTCCTGTGCACAGGTATGGGATTACTTCGGGTTTTGGCCTCAAGTATGGCCTGAAGTACAGCCCATTCCCCTGGCTTTTGCGCTGCAAGTGCAGTCTCTTTACCTCCTTCACATGCTGTGCAAGCCCATCTTTGTTGGTAATGATTCACCAGGTAATCGCTGACAGCAGGGTTTGCTGGCTGAAATGTGCTCTTCAAAGCCTCACACAAAGCTGTGCACATGTATGGTGGAGTCATATGGTGTATAGTGTCAGTGGAGCCATAGCTACTGCTGGCCACAAGCAGTCGTCAATGCCATGTGTCTGCACCCAGATGCCTTGCATGACTGAGTAAATATCCTGCCAGTGCACGAGGGTTGACGACAGCACTTGGTGTACTTGCAGGCATGTGCTGAACAACAGGTCTGATCTTTGCCGAGCTAGGCACGACAGCGGCATGAGAGACGCTGAGGACAATGAGCTGCATGTCCCTGAGCATTTTGCTAAGGTGTTGTTACTCACAAGAATCTGAGTCAGACTTTCTGGAGCACTCCTGCTTTCAGGTCACTGCCATGCCACGCCCTTGCATTAGTAGCTGTCAGGTGATGGCTGAGCAACTCATTGCCATTTCATGGTGTTTGTACCAATTCATGCAATATTCAGGCAAGTCACGTCACGCAACTGCCGTGGATCTTTGGTTGCAGGCTGTCAGGCCATGCACCCAGACTAACACACATAGCATGACTACAAAGCGCGTCTGTTGCATACAGGATGCCATCGAGACCTTCTTACATTACCTGTACTATGATAAGGTGGATTCGCGCACATCTCCACAGCATGTAGTAGCAGTGTTGCATGTGGCACACTACTATGGAGCCGGCCGCCTGGTGGGTCTGTGCGAGGCCATCCTGGCCAAAGAGCTGAAGCGGGGCGATCGTGATGATGAAGGTCTGTGTTGCTTTTGTGTTTGTACCAGCTTCATTTGCATGCAGTGTTGCTTTTGACTTTGTACCAGCTTCATTTGCATGCAATATCTTTACCAGCTGCGTTTGCGTACTGTGCTCTCACCAACTGCATTTGCATGCTGTGCTCCTACCAGCTGCATTTGCATGTTCATCTGCTGCTGCATGCTTTGAAGTATTTGCCTGTGACTGACTTATATCATCATCAGCGCAGGCAAATTGTATGTTCAGTACTGCATTTGCAATATTTTACTGTGCCTGCAAACTGGAAAGTGTCTGCACTACGTTGGCATGCCATCCCTGTTTGACAGCTGCTTGTTCAGCTCATGTGGCCCAGCTTGCTGCATGTCTTATCACTTTTCATCTCTCTGCAGGAACCAACGAGGCAGCTGCAGCACTATTGGTCCTGGCTGATGAGTCAGGCTTGACTAAGCTACGAGCTGTATGCCTGGACTACATTGTTCATCACTATGCCGCTGTATCTTTAACTGAAGGCTACAAGAGCCTCAACAGCCACCAGAGAGATCTCATTGCTGCAGAGTCATGTGCTTTGTATGCACATCTCAGAGGCATGTTACAGGAAGTTGCGGCTCGCAAAGCCCTTCCTGAGTGAAATGGCCCTGCCTGTAGCCACGGAAGGCAGTTTGAGGGTCTGTAGCTTCTATGCTTGAGTGTACAGAATTGCAGAGCAGGCTGCTTTGCTGCAACGTGTACCATATGGCAGATTGTGTAGGCTAAAAATCAAAGCATTGCTTTTTGCTCTGTACAATTATTTGGATATGCATTGTATTTGAGGATTAGGAATTCATCACTTTACAATCATAAGGAAATGCATTCATGTACATTGGCAAACTTCAATGATTCGCTACCATTATTGTCACTCACTTAGCAGCAGTTCCTGTTGTACAGCCCTTGCCTTGTAAAATCATTTGTGCATGATTTTGGTTGACATCAACCTAGGCAGCGTTCGTTCTTGCTGGCTGTGGTAATATTGGTCTCGTTGGTGCTCATGTAACAAAATACAGCAAGGCACGCGAATCGCACATCTTCAAGTGCTGAGGGTATAGTGTACTTCTTTCGCCGCTAAGTCTGATGGGCTGTGTTTTGGGTCCTCTCAGTCGCCAAGTAGCAGACTCAGCTTGTTTCCTGTTGTTTCCTATTGTAACAGACGAATATGGTATTGTACAAGGCTGCACTAATTCTGTTGTCAAGCAAACTGTGCTGCTCAGGCTTCACAACCAGCCTGAATGTGGTTGTCAGCCACAGGATCATCTGCATCTAGCACAGTCTCTGGAATGTGATATGCATTCAGAGACTGTACCAGATTTTGGATATCAGCATCAGCAGCGCTTTCTGAGGCATCTCTGCCTGCCAATGCAGCCGCCGTCTGTCCATGTGATGCCCCAGCCTGAGTGTTTGTCAGCTCATTGACAGCTGGCAGAGATGGAGTCCCAACCGCATTGCTGGCCAGACCAGCAAAGCCAAATGACTCTGCAGCCTGCAAGGGGCTTGTCTCTCCTGCCATGCCTTCCTGGGCCAGCCCTTCATAATCAAGGAGTTCATCAAGGGGTTCATAAAACTCACCATCAAGCACATCATCGTCATTTCCCTCACCCACCCAAGGATTCAAAAATTCCTCTGGTTCATCTGCTGATAGAGGAGAATGTGATCCAGTCCCTGTCTGTCCTAGCTGCCTCTGTCTGTGACCTGACACTGATGTATCATAACCCAGTACTGGAGCATACACTTCTGTACCTGCAACATGCATGCCAGATATGACGTTCCAGTCAAGAGGAGTACAAGATGTGCATATGCTGCACATCACAGCTGCATGGTGTAAACCCTCTCAACAATCTCAAGCCAGGCTGGCACACATACATCATACAGCGGCACCTACAGCAACCTGTGTCAGCAGAACAAAAGCCCGTGCAGGTGTTGGGGTAATGAGTGGGGTGAAAGTATACCTGCAGCAGAGACAACTGATGAAGCTCTGCTGAGGCTGTTTGGTCCAGTGGCAGCTGTGGCAGAAGCAGGTGTAGACTGGCGTGCTGAAGGCTCTGTCATGCTTGCACTGGCAAAGGCTGCCTGCCTGGTGGTCATGTAAGGGGATGATCCCCCAGGCGCTGTAGCTGGGTGCAACCCCCTTGATGAGAACATTGTGGGGCGCTGTGAGGAATGGCCTGAGGATCTGGACAAGGTGGCATTGCGGCTTGACATGAATGAGCCTCTGTCTCTGTAAGTGCTCAGGATCTGTTGCAGGTCCTCCCGCAGCGAGATGACCATGGATGACGTTGATGATGCAGGCAACTGTGACAACTGTTCTGTCAAGATCCTCCTTGCCCTACAGCCACAACAACATCAAATGTTGAGTCTATGCCATGGCGTGGTGCCTAATCATGCATGTCAACACTGCAAACCTGTGACTTCTTGCTGTGCTATGGACACCTGCCTGCTGGCTTTTGCCCAGCACATATTGCAATCAATATACAGATGCCAGCTCATGCACTAGTCTATGCACTGGAATGGTTGTGTTGTTTGCCTGTATGCATAGACACCATGTCTGACAAGAGCAACAGTACAGTATTCTATGTCAGGCTGACAGATTACCCTGGCAGATCTCCTGCATCTGCCATTTGCACTGCATCCTTGATGACCTTAGCAGTGCCAAGTCGGTACACGGCCTCTTGGACTTCAGAATCCATCAGCACGTCATGCGGTGTCTCAGCAGGACGGCACATGACTGCACTCGTGCTGCTTTCTTTCATGGAACCCAGGCTTAGGTCAAGGCAACGCACTGAGACGTCCATGACTTCCTGGCTATCCACAGCCTCCTGTACAGCTCCTACCTACAGTACGCATGAACACTGTTGTATTGCAGGTTGCCCAGATGCGGCCCACTGCAGCCATGACTCTGTGGTTGCAATGTCTGCTTGCTTGAGATCAAAACATGAGCATCACATCGAGTCTGGTCACATTTGATGTCAGATTTGGATGAGTGCAGAGCAAAGCAGGCGTGACCAGTATCTGTGCTGACTCCTTGCCAGGCCTGTCAGAGTAGTAACACCAAAGCTGATGTGTTACAGATGCAACACGAATGACAATGTGAAAAGATGCAGACACAATTGGGACAATGTCCAACAGACACAGCAATCAGTGATGAAGTGCAATCACTTACTGCAAACTTGACCAGAATATCCTTCCTCTCTTCTGCATACAGATCCCCAACAGTCACTTTGAATACCCCATCCTGGCTGCATGTTGGGAATGCGGCGTCAACACTCTTGATGAGAACCCCTTCCTACAAACAGCATACAGATAGCAACAGTTGCCCCACATAAACTCTTAGTGCCTACTTGTGCTGAAGGACAGTCTGATCCACATAAGACACTGAGCATCAAGCACTCCTGCGCAAGATTGCAATGAATGCTGTTCATGCTGTCTGTGTCAAGTCCGGGGTCCTCTTGCAAAATGGTTGTGGAGATGCTAAATCAGGCAACGTGCAGGAGTTGTGCGCCTTGGCTGGCTTTGCAGCCACAGGACATTGTGAGGATATGGAACTTTGCGAGACCCGCTCAGACCTTGGGGGTGAAAGTGAGCTCTACATTTTGTGCAGCCATGCTCATCAGGCCCCCAAGGGCGCTGGAAAGAGCCCCAGGGATGGCCTCAGCATCCTCAACAAAGTAGCTCTGGCCCTGGCCCGCCTGGCAAATGCTGTCCAGGCAGGCTGAGTCATACGCTTGGCCAAATCCAAAGCAATGGATGGTCGGCCGAATAGGGTTTTCAAGCATCACACTGATGATTGACGTGAGTTGTGGGGTATTGGTCACCCCAGTGGTTGCTTGACCATCTGTGAAGAGGAAGAGTGACCTGATGCGCTCTGATCTGGCAGATGAGCTCCCTGTCATCAGTTGCACAAACAGTCTGCTACTCATTGCTGTATATTACACAGTATAGTAGGGTACACAAATCCATGCTGGTGAGAGGGAACATGTGCTTGCACCAATCTATGCTGGTGTAAGCGAACATGTATAAGCAGGAGGTAGAACTGGGTTGTCAGCCATTGTGTGGGCTGCTGTGTGAATCATCGCATGAGACATTCCCCAGTTGAGTGAGCAGTACATTATTCACTAATGCAGATGGCCTGCAGCTGATGAAGCCTGGCCTCAGTTGTGACCCATTGCTTCAGTTGCATGCAGGACAACTACACTTGACTGCATTCATGGTATATGCAGCATTGCATGGCTGGACCCAAACCATGGCAAGCACCCTATACAGCACCCTATGCAGGTTGGAATGCTCTGGATTAGAGCCAAGATTACCTTCAATCTCCAAGTCTTGCTCAGCAGGAGCACCCTCTGCAGCAGCTCCCTGCTGGTGCTGGTCAACACCCTTGAACAGACCTCCGGACAGATTGGTTCCTCCACCTGACTTGATCCTGCTGATGGCCTTCTGAGCTGCCTCCTTGCTGCTGGGGCTCATGTGCTGCAAGGGGTAGTCAACTTGTACCTGCATGTCACGTCGAGGCACTTCTTGCAGCTTGGAGGACCGTGTATTTGAGCAAATCTTTGCAAGGGTACTGAAGCCCACAGCAGCTGCAGCCTTGGCTTTGCACAAGGTCAAAGGACGATTGTTGTTGTCACCTTAGACTCAAAGGTGACAATGCTCAATCTGTCTTCAGCGGACATCTGCTGGACTAGAAAGCTAGTAGTGTCCTTCACAGATGTCAGCTTTGCACCACTCATGCTGCCAGACCTAAAAGACAGCAGATTGCCTGGTGCACTTGCCTCAAAAAAGATGTTGGCTGCTCATTCTCAGACGCAACACAAACTGACAAACTGACAAGCCTGCTTTGCAATGCAAGAGTTGTCAGTGATGAGAACCTGTCAAGGACAGCAACGAGGTCAATCGGAGGTCGATTGCTCCGTCCTATGATCTGAGGAGCCGCAAGGGAAGCGAGCAGTAGCGACTGTCGCTCCGATGCAAATGCGACCGCAGAACAATCAAGCTTGTGACTGAGGTGTAGGCCGCCCGACATGATCCGCGAATCGACAGCAGGGGACAAAGTCAACGAACACGATACCGAAGACAAGCCGATACGACTGGTTCAAAACCTGTGCAGCGCCGCTGTCTGTGGATTCCCTTGTTGTTTGTGTGCGTGGGTAAGTGCGGGATCCTTGACGAGCAGCACAAGGTTCAACGAGCGCACAGGGCCGGCTGGTGAGAAGCTTCCAAGCAGACTGCCAAGATTAGTTTCCGAGACCGGTTCTGAGAATCCAGCTGGCAGTCCCCGGGACAGAAAGATCCCTGACCCTGGGATAGCCAAAGTTTTCTAGCAGATGCAAAAATCCTGGCAGGCAGCACTAGGTTTTGCTTTTGCACAAGTCCATCTGTGGTCCCACACACTAAGCAAACTGCCTCAGCTTCCCATAAAAACCTCACATTGAGCTATGCTTTTCCACTTGTGTACTGTAACAGCAATATTAATATCTTCAGATACAGCTAGGTCCGCAATTCCATACGGTGATGCAGGTCAATTCCAGCAGGGCTGCACCTATACATATAAGTGTACACACATGTATCTGCTCAATGCAACTGCATGTATGTTAGCTTGTATGGGCAAGTTAAATCTGTTTGAGGTGACAGCAAGCACTATAATCAGGCAGACCACATATGTTGTGTGCGCCCTGCGGTGTGCAAGAGCTGAAACTATGCGAACAAGTAAACAACTTTCACGTGAATTTACCTCGGGACAGCAAAGCATTGTGTTGAAGTGCCAAGTGTCTATCAAACACATAAATATGCTGCAAGCAAGCGCTTTGTACTTGAATTGAGTCAGAACCAGCTTACTGTCAAGGCAGACAGTGGCATGCCTCCACTGGTGATGGCAAGCAACTTTATATTGCCCTTGCATGCATGCAGTTTTGCTTTCACAGTGGCATACTGCTAACGGGAACTTGACATACAGTGGTATGTGCCACTGAGGCAGCAAGAGCAGTCGTGGCTGATGAAATCAGGCCTACAAAGAACTTAGAACATCAACTGGCACAACCCCAGGTCACCCACAGCTTCTAGGGATGCTGCACATACAGCACATGCATAGTATCAGTACATGCTGACAGTACTTACACAGTGCATTGTCATGTCTGCACAACATCTATTAGATCCTACAGTGCAAGACAGTACCTGATGCAATCTGGTTTACACCATGGAATGCTGCCACCAACTCGTCTGTCTGCATTTCAGTGACAACTGTACAACAGGCGAGCAGCAGCAAAATGCAACAACAGGGCCGGCTATCTTTTGCTTATGCCTGTCATATGGTGTTCAATAACATCCAATGCAATTTGTGCACGTGCACAGTCATTGGACTCTGCCTACAAGAACCCCAACAACAAACTTGCTTGCCACAGTCAAGCACATGACTACAGCAAGAAACAGGACAGCCGTCTGGGCAGTCAAGGTGACAGCTCCAGTACATGCTCGAGTGTTTTACAATATAATGGTCCCCTCAAACTGGCTCTGAGTGATGCCTTTCAGCGCCAGGGGTGCTTGCTTGCTTGCCAGTGGGCTGCACTAGTACAACTGCTGAGTGACCACAACAATGGTCACCCGCAGCGCATGGCGTGCTGAGCTTAGTTTTGGCCAATACGTGCAGTGAATCAATTGTGGATTGGCATTCAGCCCCTTATTCAAGAATGCTTCTGGTCTGACTCAGCTCACGGCCTGTTTCGGCTGTGTGGGATGGCAAATGTACAAAGCTTGTTGCATTGTGCTACATACTAGAGCGCCTGATCAAAGCTGCCAAATGTGGCTTGCAGACACGTGTATAGTATTGTAATCAACTCCAAGCACTGTGGAATGCCCTTCACAGCACGCAAGCTGCAGCACGTTTGACAAGAATTGATGCGTGCAACAGTGTGTCAGTCAGAGTTGTCTCATATATGCAGCCACAACCTATCAACCACGTAAGAAGTGCTTACTACAGTTTTGTTCATGTCTGCCAGATTTTGATGCACATCCCAGACTGTAGTGCATGCATATTCTGCACATGAGCACTTCTTCGGGGTTTGGTGTGCCTGGATACATCTGCGCTGTTGTAGATCTGAAGGATCGTGAAGCTCCAGCCTGCAATGCAAGATAGCACATCATGCGGTTGATTTTGCATTACAGAGTTGGATGATGGGGGCTTGCCAGTACCTCTACAGCATGCTGCTCAGCTGTTGGCTACACTTGCTATACTATATATAGTATATGCATAGGTCCTGGATGCAGCAAATTGTGTAGGTCCAAACAGCAGAAGGGCCGTGAGATATCAAAGCTTGCATAAGACACCTGATGACTTGTCAAGGAGGGCTTTGGATGTCGAGCATAAAATGGGCCAACCAAATCAAAAGTCTCTGTGTTTTCAGCTGTCATAGTGGAACAAGGTGCAGCCATTCAAGGTCACGCCGCGTGGTGATGTGCTGTGTCAACAACTTCAGAAGCACACAGGAGGGACATTTTCAGGTTCAGGACCAAATCTGGAGTATATTATGTTATGTTACAGAGGGATTTGGCCTGTCAGCTACATGTGCCATACATACCTGAGCAACCAATAGCTATTGACACATGCTGCCCTCTCTGCAGAGTTGATGCTTCTCTGGGACACATGTTTGGGAGCTGCAAGCAGCCAGGCATGATCAAGCAGGAAGTAGCTAGACATGATAAGGCCATCAGGACAGTCACTTGAAGCCTTCTTCAAAGGGCAGGGTGCTGTCACTACCCTGATTGCAGACGTGGCAAAGACATACGCGTGCACAAATGTTTGTGGAAGTTGCACAGCAAGATCCAGCATTTGTGCTCCCAGACAGATGTCTGCTTGGACCCTATGGTACAGAGGGGAGCAACAGACACAGGCAGCAAGATGACGCCAGGCACAATGATAATTGAGATGATCACAACAGAACAACAGCAGTATCTGCCAATGACGACAGTTTTGGATCCAATTTGGCAATTTTGGCACCGACGATGCCTGATGGAAATTCATGAAAAAACAAGACGGAAAGAGTATATATAGAGTGTATGTACTGTCCTGATCTTAGGTATGAAAATGAGTTGCAGAAAAAGGAAGCACAACATGCAGCCTTGGACGGAGCTGTTAAGAACTGTGGAACTGAATACAATGTTATCACATTGCCTGTAATTGTAGGACAATATGAGTCACAAAACCACACTACGTCTTATGCTTTGGAGGATGTTATAGAGGACCAGCTTGCATGAACACTCTGCTTTGACATTCACAAGGTCTTTATATCAGTACTGCAGAGAAAAAGACAATCACCAAAGCCCACCAAAGCCAGGGAGGACAGTCCAGATCCACCACACGTTCAGATTTCTCTTTTCCCATTGGGCTATGGCCTATGGTCTTAGCTCCAGGCTGCTGCCTCGGGAGGTCCCCATTGCAATTGCTGAAAGGGGCCAACTTTTCTTTCCTTAGTTCTTTCTTTTGGGTCTTTGCACTGTACCAACAGCAAGCTTGCAGCATCAAATAAAGAGGAGCCAGCACCATAAAGAAGCCACAAATAAGAAAGCCAACAGTGTAAAAACATCTGAGAATGAAACAGAGTCCTATGAGTATGAACGTCATGAAAATACCAAGTTCAACGTGTGCAACCCACTGTCTGAGTTCTGCTGACAAGGCTGTCTCTGGCTCATGTTCCTGAGCGTCAAGCATGCTCATTTGCTGAGGTAGTTGGACGCTTTCCTGATCAGTGGAGTGGTCAGGCATCACCTGCAATAAATTACTCTGTCAAGTGTCACTGACTTGCAGAGCACCAAACAATTATGAGAGGCAGACAATATGTTGTTTTGAATCCTGCCTGCAAAGTAGCAGTTGTGCAGACTGCAGCTAGAGCAGATATCTATCGATTGCTTCATATGAAGCCAGAGTATGGGTTTTGGTGAGGTGTGCTGGCAACTGAGACAGCTTGTTTCATTAAGCTGCATGCTGCCCAATCAGTTTGAAAGCTGCTGAGTACAGCTGGCATATGCAAAGGCAGCTAGTTGGAAGCATGATGGCATGGCTTGTCAAGATGCAACCTGCTGCTCGTACTGAAGAGCTTGGCCTATCTGTTGCTTATTTGGTGTACCACTCTGTGATCAAAGCCAATACGCCGACAAACAAAAGAACATAAGAGACTTCAGTGGCAAATGCGCATGGCACTTAAGTGTGTGACATCAGCTGCAGCCACAACGTGTAACAAAGTAAACAATACTCTCATTGGTGAT
>JAABUP010001075.1_pt1 | contig 58059 bp, 72 predicted proteins | sample 5559201 | NCBI WGS metagenome assembly JAABUP01 (sample SAMN10711887, study PRJNA513373) | rock metagenome | isolation source: Antarctica rocks | place: Antarctica | reverse complement strand
GGTGGCCGCTGCGCAGCATATATATAGTTTCCAGGCAAAGCCTGTACCTACTTGACCCGCCGTCAGCTCATATACCAAGTTCCGAAAAACCGGGAATTGAGCTGCCGACCGACACTTGAGAGGCAGTCGCTTAAACCACAGGCTAGGTGGTCCTGTGGGGGACCTAGAACCCCTACCTTTGGGCGTTGCAGGCACAACATACAAGACAAACGTTACAACATTGGTGGATCACTAGACACCAATCACTGGGATCACTGAGAAAGTTGCTCTTACATGCCATAACCTGCCTTCACAACATCATGAAAGAAAGAAGATACCTTGAAAAGTTTCAAAGATGGACAACAAACCAAAAGGGCCATGCACGAAACAACTGTAGTGTCACAACACGCTGGGGGCAAGGATAGGCTCCGGAGAAGGGATCCCTTCTTCCCTGACCTATCACCCAAATGGCTGAAAGGCTAAATTTAAAGGAAGCTTGGGTGCAACTCGGGATCACCTCAAGCTTCTCAGTATTGAAGGCCTAACGGCGCCATATTTTCTTTTCTTGTCTTAAGAATAAGCTTGTACATGAGTGCAACGATGAACGAGATCAAGAACAGGTGATGCTCACTACAAACGCAAAGAAGGTCTGGGCCAACAACACACCTTGAAGAGATGGATGCAAGGCATCCCACAGGCATGGCTCATACAAGAGTTGGTCACGCTGGCGTAGCATCAATATTGCACCATCAAAGTCTTGTTTTGCAAAAGGCACAAACCCCAGCCAAATGCCATATGAACGAGCAGAATTAGGCCATGATAAAGCAAAAGCATTCTAGCTATCAAGACCTAGTAAACATGGAAGCCACCAAATCATGTCAACACGTCGATCAATGTAAAACCGCAGTGGAGGTATCAAGACAGATACCATTGAGAGGAGGGCAAGACTCAGTTTAGAGCACAGGAGGCAAAGCAAATATGAACGCAGTTCTGGAACACATGTTTGATAAAGCACACCTTGTGAATGTCAAGGTGTGCTTCAGGTGTGCGTCAAGAGAGGCAGAGCTGTCCATTAAGTTCAATGAAGCAAACAATAATATGTTCCCGTTCTGAACAGATCATGTTTAAGAATCAAGGATGGCAAGATTATACCAGATGAAGAAGACAAGGTAATTGGCATGTCCAGAGTCAACATGACGGGTTCGACGATGCTACAAGGCCTTGCACCTTGAAGTGCAAAGCATTGTTGCAGATGCTGACTGAGACAATGAAGTAGTGATAGTGGTTAATGCTACTAGCATCTCTTTTCTAGCAGTGTCTCTTCAGTGAGTAAGTTGTGAAGCTTATCTTCTTTCTTGTCAAATTGACCGAACTAGAGTTCCTCTGCTTTGGCTGCTTTGCAGCTACATAAGCAGGTCATTGAAGCCCTGGACTTGTAGCCGGCAAGGTAGGAACTTGTCTTAGAGGAGACCCCTGAGGCTAGTGGGCACGTAGATCGCTGCTGTACTCGATTGCGAACTTTGCTTTCCGTCGGACGGCAACAACGATCTGTATGGCTCACGCTCGCTGCGTGGAATGGGCTAGAGCTGTGTCTGGCTCACAGGACGACTGCGAGATTGTCTAGCCTGCACAGAGCGTGTGACGTTGCTTAGTGGCTGGTCTTTAGAGCGTAAGGTGACTTGAAGCATGGAACAGCTTGGAGCAGCTGGGAGCAGAGCAACTTTCAGTCGATAGACATGCAGCGGGTCCAACGATGCTGTGACTCTGGGCAGGTTTAGTGATAGCAGGTGTGTGTTTATGTAAAATGTAGTCATACAGTCAACAGTTTCGGCACACAGAGCTGCAGCTCTGTACGAGCGGGGACAGCCGGCGGGAGACTTTACACTGCGAGTCACACCTTACGATCGCGGCTGTTGTGGTCGAGCTGCTGGACACAATTCGGGTTGTGGTCGCAGGGGCGGTGATTGCTCTGTGACCGGTGAGAACTCCGCAGCAAGCGCTGCTTGACCCCAGTGCTGTTGCAAAACTGCAGAAATATGCTGGTAGTTGCACAGTCTGTAAAGCACCTGCTGTAAGGCTTAGCAGCACCTGAGGTTTGCACATTGGCTTCCTCAGGGCTGTAGGCTCAGCAGTCTCGTCAGCAAGGATGTCAATGTTGAGGCAACTTATCCGTCCCCGTGTCGGCCAGGGAATTATTCAGCCAGTCACGGCCCTCAGCACCAGCTACATCGGTGGTGGTGCTTCTCCTTCCTCAGCATGCCGGGTGCCATGCTGCGCCACCTTTCCTTCAACGTCTGAGCCGCAAGGCAGTAAAAAATCTTATGGTCATCAGCACAAAGCAGTTCCCCCAAGGCTGCGGACAGCAGGTGCTTGGGAAAGGGTCATACAGATCGAATGTCGACGCCGCTGTGAAAAATGCTGGCATTGTCAAAGAGATGCAACATGCTTGTGTTGCGTATGCAGATACATGGCGACATATGAGCAAAACCGTGTCTGCCTCTGACACAGCTGATCTTGGACACAACAGCGAGGTGGATCACAAGGCAGCAGCTGCCACAAATGGTGCATCTCTGTCTGGAATCTTGACATCAGCTCAACAGGCTGCTGCGCTCATGCATTTGGAACACTTGATGCTCCGCCTGGTATGCACGCTTGCTGTGTGCTGCAGGGACAGCTGAGTCTCCAAAACATGATGTCATTGACAAGTTGCTGGGGCTTTTCAGATGTAAGTGGTCATGTTCTTCACGTGGGTGCTTCTGATGTGAACTGACAAGCTAACTGGGACTTACTGTGGCACCTTGTCTGCAGTGCAACCCCTAGAAGCAGATGACAGACCCAAGATTTTGTGCGAGTTTGTCACCCAGGTATTTGCGTGCATATGCCTTAGGAGCTCAATAGGCATTCTCAGCATGCAAGGTGTGCATGTCAGCTGATTAGCCTCGACTCCAGCAGCACATGCTGAGAAGACATACATGGCATAATATGATCATTGCATGTGAGTTCCATGTATGATTATTGCTCATTCCTTGATGCTCGGACTGGCTCTACTTGACATGTGCAACTTTGATACAGCTGCTCACCTGCAGCACATAGTGCAAAATGGTTGCGTGTATTGCACAGGCAGCTTTCAACTTCATGTCATGTGGAGCTGTGGCTATGGCAAAGATGTATGCTGGATCAGATGCGGCACTGACCATGGGCCTCATCATGGGAGCACATTTGGTCAGCGTTTCTTTGTTTGAACATACGTCAAGTTGACAAGGATAAGTTTGTGAGTTGCTTTGACAGTCCAATCAGGGCTGCCTTTTTCTTGTTGGCCTGATGATCCGGCAAAGGCCATAAGCAAATCTGCCCAGGGCATTTGGCACCTGCTTGTTGCACACAGCTGCATACACACATGGTGCCAGTAATCCACAATGCATCCCAAAAGAGCAAGCATGTCTTTGCAGCCAGGAATACATGTGTAATACACATGCTGACTTGGTGCAGGTTTTGCTGCCAGTGATGATCTACACTGCTGGACCCATCAGCGGCGCTCACTTCAACCCCATGGTCACCTCTGTCTTCATGATGGCGAGCATGCAGGTGCTCCTCTTCAGCACCCTCACTGCATCATACTTCATTCTGCACCCCTGCTCATATTAGCAATCTCCCTCAGTACTCAAGCACACAAACATTATATTGAAGAGACGTTGTGGCTGCAACGTGATGCTGACAATGCTGGCCAAAGTTTGATGGGCTATGCAGAGTATGAGCAGCGGTGTGTGCTACATCATAGCCCAGTGCCTTGGCGGCATCTTTGGAGCAGCAGGAGCCTTTTACAGTCTACCTGGTCAGCAGTAGTTTCATGCAGATGCTGGACCTGCTTGCACCCTGTTTTAGCTGTTACAATGCATGCGTCCTGCTTCTGCATGTTCCATTGCCAACATCTGCTGTATGCCAAGAAACGGCACAGCGCTGTTGTGTCAATGCTGCATATACAAGCATTAGCAGAGCACAAGCTGGTGACCCTGGCCCATTAGAAGGTAGTCAAAGCTGTAGCATCTTCCCACATAATCTGAAGTGTGGTGTACTGCAGTCAGCATGCAGAACATGGGCTTTGCTGGTGTGCAAGGAGTGCCTCTGGACCGCACAGTTGCTCAGGCAAGCTCACATGCTGCACTCAAACCGCACCTCAGAAACTTTCTGCTATGGAAAATGCCTGCTGATGGCTGATTTACTGTCTGCTGCAGAGTGCATGCATGCAGGTAAAGCTGTCAGGATAATTCTGTTGCAGAATTGGTTGCCTTGCATCAGATTGCTGTTCTTGCAGGCTTGCAAATTGTAATGGATGCAATCGCTCACAATTGCTGTCTATCAATGACGAATGTCAGTTTCAGCTGCATCTAGCTGAGCTTCTGACAACTGCAATAGATTTTATCAATCTAATAGCTGTGCGATATGCAGGCCTTCTTAGGAGAAGTGTATGCCTCTTTCTTCTTCATCTTTGTGCTGTTTGGCATGGTGGTGGACAAAAGGTGAGCCTTACTTCTGCCTACCTGGCTGCAGTTGTGGTCGTCAAGGCAGTCCTGAAGTCTCATCTTTGTGTACATGCAGGTACGTAAATTCCTGCATGAGTGTGTCAAGACGTGCTGACCAACAACTCTGATGTTGCAGGGGTTGGGGTAAGCTAGGACCATTGGCTGTGCCCCTGGCAATTTGCCTGGACATGTGGATCTTGGGCCCTGTCAGCTCTATGTGCATCAACCCCGCCAGAGCTCTGGGACCAGCGGTGGTCACTGGGTAGGCCCGTGTTGCCCCTCCTTGTCATACTTACATGTCATGTCTGGTCAAAGCTTCTCATGCGCTTTCCGTAGTCACAAAGCTACCAAACCCAAAAGCACATCATGTCATTTTGCACGGCAGTCCGCGATGACCGCAGGTTCTGGGAGAATCACTGGTTGTGGTGGACTGCTCCATTCGTCGGTGGGTTGACTGCTGGAAAATTGTATACCAAGTTCTGGCTGCCAAAAGACCAACTCCCTGACTTGGCGAAGAAGGCCACCAAAAAGGTGTTGTGAGAATGCTGTGTTGCCTCTCAAAATATACAATGGCAGTGTGAGAATGATACAACAAAACCCATGGGCTTGTACATTTGCTCTAAATTTGATTAGATAACAGAGTGACTTCCCACTGTCTACAAATGGAATGGATACAGCTTTTTCTTTTTTCAGCAGTTTGCACTGCATTGTTTGACACCCGCTATGCAGGTTTTCGTGTACGACAAAACTTCTTGAATGAGGAGGCAAATTAGCTTTGGCATCACTCAGTGAATGCAATAAGTCTGTTCCCAATTCTCTGGTGCAAGGGTGTCACATGTCACACTCATGCATGACATGTCATGTACAGCCTTGCTGACAGTTACGGCATTATGCTAATCAGTGATCACGATCACGCCAAAAGTTGACACAAGTGTAAGCAACAGTAGTACATTGTTTTGGTGTTAAATGATATGAACCGGCCTCTCTCAATGTGAAGGGTTTGTAGTCAGCTGTTTCTTGACTCACATTTCGCACAAGGGCTGAAGTAACAGTTTTGTATGACAGAACCGCTGCAAGGAGCTGTTGCTAGGATACCGCAACAAGGCCTTGAGTGCCAGCCTGAGAGGCGGCGTCTGCTCCCAGGTTGAAGCATGAGCTAGCGCATCAGCCAACCACCTGGACATGAAACTTCAAAGTGTTGCAAAGAGTTGCAATTGCTTTGTCAAGAATTGATATCTTACACTGGCAGTCAATTCAAGTCAAAAAAGGAGCCAGATCCATTGCCTGTTACAGCAGAGGTTCCTGGCATCAACAATGATTATTGCTCATCATTGCTCATCGTTGCTCTGTGAGTCTCATGCTAAAACTATATCAGGCGCCTTAGGTCCAATTCAAAAGTGATCAGAGAATGAGGACCAATGTCGTCAGTACAGAAAACCGTTTACATGCATCCTCTTGTTGAGGCGAGTGTAAGATGGCTCTGATCTTTGTCAAGAGGTTTGTGATTGAGTGTAATGGTGAATTTGTGATTGAGCAGTAATTTGTGAAAGAATAATGTTGCGAAATTGATTTGGAACCGTTGTCAGGAGCTGTTGCCAGGACACGGTGTCATTGGCAATCGTGTTCGTCCCACGGTCAGGGGCTCCAACTTCGATTCTGGATTTGGTGTTTGTTTGCGTTTCTTTTATGAAATGAACAGAGGCCTTTCCGGATGTTCAAGGTATGGGTCCAGATGTTGCGGGTTCCTGTCACGGCCGATGCGAGCTGAATAACCGCGTGTCTATGGGGAATCCTCACTCTCGTCATTGCTTGCTGCCGGCCAGGTTTACATGTCTCTCGCGAAGTCAACGTAGGAAGGGCTTAGAATCTGGCTGAAAGATGAACAAACTGCAGAGTGAAGGAACCACTGCACGCAGTCTGGTGCACGCATCTGCAACTTCAGTTATGGCAACAGATTACCACAACAGTGGTGTCCATTTTGACCCGAAGTGTGTGCAGTGTACAACCAAGAAAACCTTTGCGATGTTGATCCTGCTGTGCACTGCTTACCATCGGCAACCTCAAGTGTTGACTATGCACACATTAGCACGTGTAGAAAGAACGTTACAGGGACACATGGCATAGCTACATGTCCTTCAGTATAAGCTCAAAGATGTGCTGAATCATGCTCGCATGATTGCTGACGTCCAGCTGCAAAGCAAATCAGCCTCATGAATGAAGGCCGCACAGACTGCTCAATCCTGCATGACAGGCTACAAAAGCCAGAACAGGCCAAAACCAATCAGCTTGACTACTGTCAATTCCTAAACAAAGCTGTGCGCTGATACTGCTACATCAGCTCATTCGAAAGCAGAAATGTCAGCGCAGGACTTGTAATACAGCTGTAACATCAGACACATGTTTGTGCCTCATGCCATGCGCCCTGCAAATCCAGGAGGGGGGACTTGCTTGCGCACAGGCTGCTGGTGGCTGTTAGTAATGTCATTCACCACCTGCCCAGAGTCAGTCCTCGTATGAGGCGGCATATATCTTGACTTTGAGCTGCCATCGTCAGGACTGTAGCTACTGCGTGTGCCTGCAGCACCATTCTGAGACCCATACTGTGCCCCGTCATGCGGCTGCTGACCCCTATCGGCAAATGTCACAGAGTCAAAGTCTCCACCACTGCTGCTGTTACCCCGATTCTGAGCTGGTGGGGCCGCTGACCCAATGTCTAGGTCAGCTAGCCAGGCATCCATATCAAAGGCAGCAGCTGGAGGATCAGCCTTGCCCACATGAGGTGTTGCCTGGCTTGTTACATGATGCATTGAAGTGGCATGCTGAGATGCCAAGGCATGGGTTGGTACAAACTGACGGTTGGCTGACTGAGTTGCAGGTGCTGGTTCAGCATACTCATCTGGCACTGATGGCTCATATGTTTCATACGCTGACTCTTCATATTGTACAGGCGGTGCTTGGTCATACGTAGGTTGATTATATCTGGGCTGTACTGATGCTGGCTGAGAGTTCACAGAAAAACCTGCAGCGCAGAGTAGAAGTAGCTGAATGCTTTTTGTCTGGACTGGGGATGAGTATGAGCACGTATATGCAATCCTGAGATGGCCGTCGCAGCATCAGCCCGCTAGAGCAATGTAATCGTGAAAAGTGTATAAGCGGCAGTTGCGCCGCATCGAGACCTGACAATGACATGTGACTAGTCTGTTGTGGGAGTTGGGCAAACACCTGTAGGAGCTGCTGGGGTGGGGGCTTTGAGCAGCCTGGGGTGGGTAGAGGGGGCAGGCATGTCCATGTCCATGTCCTCCTGTCGCTGTCTAGCAGCATTCTCCTGGCTGATGCGCGCTGCAGCTGCAGCTGCCCTCTCCTGTTGCACAGCACCAACATTCAATTGTTCATCCCGAGTTCACACAGATGTGACAAGGCAATAACGCATGCTTCAGTACCCAGTGTTCCCACTGTGATTTTGAAGTAGTCACTGGCAAAGTGCGTCTGTTCCCCTGCCACTGCCAGGGACAACAAATACAGATGCAGCACTTCGTAACACTGGCAGAAGAGGGCCAACAAGGCAACTTGCTGAAGGTAATGAGTCGCGCTGCAAGGGCCCATGGGGGCCACTATGATGCAGGGCAATGTCATAATGAACAGACACCATACCTTGATGCTACTAGCTGGAGGGAGCTCAAAGCTCTGCATGTACTGGGCTGCTGCCGCCTGCTTGGCTCCCTTCTTGGTCCCAGTGCCCGCCTGGCTGCCTTCCCAACAATTGCCACCAGTCTGGTCATTGCCCCATGCAGTACTGCTGTTGTGCTCATTGCCTGATGCGTTGACAGCATTGTATGGCTCTCTGTCACCCCACGTATTGCTGCTATATGCCTACAGCAGCAGCATAGGTTCAGGTGAAGGTTTGGCCATCTGAATATGACTTGCGACATTGTTCCATTGCTGCTGTAGGAGACATAGCATCTAATTGCTTTGCCTGTGAGCTGCAATACATGAAGTCCCAAATAATGGTGTAGATAAACGCAGCAAGCACGGCTACTGTGCAGAAGAAGACTTGCATGCCATGACTTTTCAAGGGTTGCTGTAGACATATTTGCTGGACCCTTCAGCAGAAGAGATCCTGTTACACGGTGCACTTCAGGTGCAGACAACATATGCTGGAGAGCAGTTAGGTGTAAGATCGAGCTTGGCTTTTTCTGTGCTGACTATGATTGAGCAGTTATAACAGGACACACTTGCACTTTACGGCTGGGACAGCGCACCAAAGCAGCAGACTGCAGCTCCAAGTGAACTGGACTTGCCTGATCAGGCTCTGCCTGGCCCCACCCACTGCTGTATCTTCTTCTTCCACACCACCACCACCCCAGCCACCGCCTGCAACAGTGTCATCACCCATCCAGAAAATGGTATAAAGACAACAAAAGCAGAAAGAACTGCAATTTGCCTCATGCTGCTGCCTGCAGAGCCGTTGCTGAATGCATGCCTGTCACAATCTGTCGTACAATGAATTGTGCCCATCCTGTACGCTGTCGGCACCACCAGCATATTGCGTGAGCCTTAGCTACTTTGCCACAAGGTCACATTCTCTGTGTGACATTGTCAAATGGTGCTTAAACTCTCAGACATGTCAGACTCTTGCAATCATGACTCATGTGGGAGCACAAGAGTCCTGGTAGTCACATTCAGCATTGCATACCTTCTGCTGTGTTGGCAGCTGTGTAGTTCTTTCCCATATTCTGGGCAGCAGGCTGGTATTTGCCATTGCTTTCTGCATCTCCCCTGCCTGCATACCCACTGGCTTCTTCTTCCTCTGTCTCTGCTGAGTCACCCCACTTCTGCATACCAGAGCCTACCCTCCCCCAGCCATCATTGGCAGCAGACCCATCCCAGCCATTGGCTTGATGCACCTTGCCTGACTCCCCTTGATAAGAGTCGTAAGTGTGGCCAGTGGTGCTGTTGCTGTGTACAGCAGGGATGTGGGAGGGTGAGTCAGGTTGCGTGTCCCAGCCAGTCTGAGCAGCATCCCAGCCTGATTGGGGGGCTTGCCTCCTCTTCTCCCTAACCTTCTGGACAGGCCATTTGGGGGCTTCTTCCCCAGAGGGGGTGGGGTTGCTGGTGGGTAGCTCAGGGAAGTCGGCGTCAGGCAGCTGCACTGCCTGCATCAGCACGATAATGTTTAGTGCTGTGACCATGTAGGCTGCATTTGCTTGTGTGCAATGCCAGCACTTGTGATGTCACAGCAAGCATGTCTGACAATACGCTTGCTGCAAACACTTCTTCGCACATCTCACCGGTCCACTCAGGTCATCAAGCTGACATCTACCTGCTACACTTACTGTGCTGGACAAAGCCTGTAAGCAATTCTCCAGCACATGCCTGCCATGCGATTGATGTGTCCCTCTAGTAATCATCCCAGCCATGAACAGATGCAGCCATGACTTTGCGGTGGTAAGCTCATGATGAAGGGATGTGAGTGGCATGCCTGTGTAGGTTGTTGGGGGACGCCACCCATGTCATCCAGGCTCTGCTGCCTACGCTGCATCTCCTGGTAGTAGGCCACCTGGTGGGCAGCAATCTCGCGCTCCTGGCGCTGCATGCGCAGGGCAAAGTCCTCGTCTGCCTTCACCTGCTGGGCTGTGCGCCTTGTAGGCTGGAAGTTTCTGCGCACCCTACGCTCCTCTTCTTCCTGTGAAGGTCATTGTAATTGTCTGAAGGGGTTTACAAGTCTGCTGGACAGCCTGCCAAGTACTGATCAACTTTTACCTTGAGATTGTCAGCCATGTACCGACACAGCACAAACGCAGCTATGTCATGCCTGCAATTACAAGCATGTTTTGCCATTGAGGATGGTGCATTTTCAGCTTGCAGGAAAACATGCCCAGCAAGGTTGCAAGATACATGCGGCTTGCAGCAATGTCTGGCTTGCACATCACTACTGAGGCAATGAGCCCTTGTAATGTGAGTCCTTGTAATGTGAGTCCTTGTGCACCAAGCAGCAGCACCAATGCATAACAGGAGGACAGTACAACGTGCCTGAAGCCTGCGTGCAACAGTCACACTGTCTTCCTCCAAGCTACTTACGCCCCCTGGTTGACCATTCACCTCTCTGTCATACTGCTGTTGCAGCTGCCGGGCAATGGCTTCATCATCTAGTTTGGTGCTGGATGAAGAAAGCCCCCAGGACTGAGTCTCACCCCAGTCTGGCACTGCCCTGTGCACATGGGGCTCCATTGTGAGGGCTTGTCACAGAAACTAACATCAGAAAGGAGTGACTGCCCATCTGACATGTGTGTTGGAAATGAAAAGTGCACTCTGGTACACTTCAATCATACAGTATGTGTGGCTCAAAGCAGGACTGTTGTGTCATACATGCATGCATTTGTTCATTCATTCTTGACGCAGGTGATCCAGCATTATTTGCTAGGATTGCCACTCCCACAGGCAGTAGATGTGCAGAGGGTAATGCTTTGAGACCTATTTGAAAATATAGACATTGTGAAGCAGCTGCTAAGAGGACAGCATTTAGTCATAACTAGAAGACAGATTGCAGATGTCAGTTGCAATCTGGGTTTGGCAAAGGTCACATTTTGGTCTCAACACTTAGGCACACTGTGTAGCAATGTATTCTGACTGGTACCAGGTCATTATCAATGCTCCTGTGCCATATCTATGACCAGTACAAGGCAGCAGGTACACTCAGAATAGCATGCACCTCAAGCCAGGCCGGCTCCTGCTTCCTTGGTTAGAGCTTTGCCAGCACACACATACCTAGCTTGTGTAGGCCTGGTGACAGAACCCCTCTGACCCCAGAACGGGGGCGGAACAGGGGCCTCAGAGGGCTTCCTGATGGGGATGGGCTTAATTGGCAATGCAAGGAGATAATGGTGCAGCCATGTTTGACCTCACTGAAGACATCAAGATCCTCTAAAACATGCTTTGATAGGCAAGAGGGCCAAGTTCACATGTCATGTGGTTGTGCAGTGCCAGGGCATGTCTGCCTCTGAAGTTAGCCCTCATCCTGGAGGGCACCAGGGCCAAGGGCGGCTTGGAGCAGACCAGTGTTGCTGCTGCCCTAGCAGACATGTTCCCTGCTGACCTCACCTCCCTCATTGACATGTCTGGCAAGATGTTTGCTCACACAGTAAGCTTGTCCTCCTGCCATCATCAAGCAATCTCACCATTTGTGAGCAAATGCGAGCTTCCTGACCTGATCAAAAGTTGACCTGCCAACCTGAATAATGTGTGGGGCTTCTGGGCAATATATGTTTGCAGGCATGTGTGTATACAGCCCCCATTTTAAAGCATAGGCAGGCACCCAATGCGCATGAACAAACAAGCATACAATGCTGCTCTGGCGAGTTTGGCTGGCTGCGGGACGTTGTCATGAATGTTGCAGCAATGCTGCTGTCTGGATGCTTCTCACTGTGCAGCATGTCTGCAGGCGATTGTGAAATTGCCTTTTGCCAATGTGAAGCGTCTAGCAGCTGCTGCTCAGCAGGCTGACCCCAATGAGCAGGAGCTCACCCCTGCTGATGAGGTTAGCCTGCTCGTCTGCCCTACCCGGGTATTTGCATGGGCAGCTATGCCATTTGCAGCTGATGCATGCATGCAGACACTGATGCTGTGAAAGCTTGCAGCCACAAACCTATGCCTTTAAAGTGACCTAGACTGCCAGGCAAGCAGTGTGATTGCTGCCACCTGACAGCATGCATAGTGATGTGTTATCACAAGCTATTGGAGCCTACATGCACTTGCTGCAACAGTCTGGAGACAGGAAGCACTGAGGCAACAAGCAAGTGTACACTCATACTGTGGCACATTGTTGTGCCCATGTGTGTGAGACTGCTCTAACAAGGTGTGTACTGCAGGAGCGTAATGAGCTGCGGGCAGGAAGCATTGTGACGCACAACCATCATCCCTGTGCTGCTCCCCTGCGCCTCATCGCCATGCAAGGGCTGTCCTGGGACAAGGCCAGGACCAAGCTGACAGCACAAAAAAGGTCACGCTGGAGTGCCAAAACCGGTAAGCAAATGATCCTGTTTTGCTTGGTGTCAATGCATACTCTAAAGTTGCCGTAACAATGGCAGCATCACCTGTATCGCTTCCACCACCATGCATTGCTACATTGGCATAGCCAACATGCTGATTAGCTCACGCTAGAAAGCAGTCTGCACATACTACTGCCTATCTGTGCACAATGATTGCAAACACCAAACCTTGCACCTTGCAAGGCCACTTGCATGAGCACAATGTACTGCCTGTCACATATTGCTACCGACTGAGCTGTGGTTGCTTAGGCAAGAGATCCTTGAGCATGCTGAGGCTGCTGGTGCCCAGCGTGCAGCCAGAGGAGGAAGCCAGCCCAACCCCTGGGCAGCATATGCCAGTCACCGTTGCCGCCATGGATCTGGCTGGTGTCCCAACTGCTCCCTTCTCTGCATCCTTGCTGGCAGGTGATGTCATTGAAGTTAATAGCACTGTCATCACTTGTTACTGCAGAATTTGCTGCTGCCATCAACTGCATATGTATAACACCTGCTACATGACTGATGCCATGTGAGTGCTGACATCACTGCTGTCTGTGTCAAATGGGCCTCCAATATGTCACATGCCAGCAGGTCATGCACGTCAGCTCCTGAGCTATATGTTCAGCCAGGTTGTGGCAATGCTGGTTGCAAGAGTTGTGCATGTAGGGTGTGAGCTGCCACCAGCTGTTGTGTCTGAGCGTGATTGGGAGAGGGAGCAGAGAAAGTTTGGTCCACCTTTCATGGCTGGTCGTGGGGGAGGCAGGAGGGGTGGCAGCAGCTTCGGCGGCAGCGGTGGTGGTGGTGGTGGCAGAGGCTTCAATGCCAATGGCAGGGGCGGATACTCTGCCAGGTGATATGCGGCTTCTCTGTTCTGCTGTCATTGATTGTAAAATCTGTTATCACTTGAAACGTGTGCAGCTTCTAGGCAGCGCTGCAGCATCAAGTTCCATATGCACCAAGCAGGTTTTGTGACCTTGCTGCTTGTCTGACTTGTGGCAGTATGCACACGGCAGGATGTGCATGTGGATACTTAAGATGCATTTGGTCACATTCCTGGTTTGTGTGATTGCTAGCTGCAGGAAAATCAATGTGGGTCCATTGACAGATCCAGAACAGTGAAGGCAACAGTGTCATTCACAAGCAATATGCAAAGCTGCATTGTGACACCTGATATGGCATGCAGGGGCCAAGGTCAATATAGCAAAGCAGCAGTGCTGACAGTGCCCCGCCAAAAGGCAGTCTCAGTCAATCAGTCGTTGTGACACTCATGCCAAGTCACAAAGTGAGTTATTGACAAACAACAGCTGCAGTCGGCATGCAATCTTCTTGCACTTCCACATGATATTGACTGAGTGCACATGGATTTGCTGTACATATGGCAAGCAGAAAATGCTGACAGATTCCTGCTTCAAATATGCTTATTGCCACGCGAGCTCACTGAGCAGGTGCTTCAAAGCAATCTGATGTGACACTGAACCTGTTTGACGCAGTCCAGCATCACATCAGATCATTTTTCAAGCATCAACTCAGTGAGCTCAAGTGACAATAGGCATCTTTGCAGCAGGAGGCTGCCAGCATTTTCCGCTTACCATTGTTGAATCGTATGCATGTGCACACAGTCAATGCTGTTTTGATGTCAACAGTGTATGAGCAGCGCGAGGAGTTTAAAAAGGGACAGCAGCTCAGAAAGCAAAAAATTGGCTGCAACATGTTGGGCTTGCCAGCCTTTATACTTTCTAAAACACATGCAACGTTTGGTGCTAGCTGATGCCTGTTGAACATGCAACGGTGCAACCAAGCTGCCCAACAAAAGGAACATGTATGTCACCGAAGAAGGGGCTCGAACCCTTGACCACAAGGTTAAGAGCCTTGCGCTCTACCAACTGAGCTACTCCGGCCCGTGCCTGGGGATACCAAGCCTTGGGTGTGCCGATTGTTAATCGGTTCGGGTGACTGGATGATAAGATGGCATATTTTGCCCTTTATGAAAGCCGCGACTAAGTTTGTGCCACCGGCAATGCAGAACTACCTTTCGGGGGGTAACACAGCCATCAACTGCACTAACGGACGCACAGGTCCGTTGAGAGGTGCCCAGTCGTCGTCTTCGGTAGACAAGACTTCATTTCCGATGGTAGCCTTGTTCCTCTTACCGCCGGTGGCGTGCTTTGCCAGGTCCGAGATGAGAGGGGCATAGTGATAGGGATAGTACCTGCGTGCCAGGACCAACCATATGACTTACTGTATGCAAGCTGATCAACAAAACAGTGACCAGTGCAAAGGCTCAAAAAGCTGTCAAATCCTCTGGACTTCATCGGTCATAGCGCCAGCCAGCATGCACGTAAGTCGATGTCGTGCACCGATGTACCTGCACTCGACACAGGGGAGTGTCACTCACCAGTCCCAGGTTGCTCCCAAGCCTTCATTAGAATCTGCAGCACTGCTCTGCTTGCCTTTGCCATGCATCTGATTCTCTGCTGCTTCAATCGCAACTGCGTGAGTGTTGCTGACTGGCACAGGTGTGCTGCCATGAACGTAGTAGGCCAGAACCCATGTCAAGCCTTGCGCATATGCATGGCTCACTTTGCGACACATCTTCTCCAGACCCTCTCCTGCAGCAGCCAGTTTTACCACAGAGACCAGCAGTTCTAGCAAGCTCCATAGTTCTGTCCATTTGATATCATTGACATGGCCTGGCAGCTGGTACTGTTGCCAATGGTGTGTGATGATATGTTACGCAGGGCTTGTAGTAAATTTATCAGCAGCCACACCAGCTGTACTGATGGGTTGTCAAGGCAACTCAACAATACATGCTGATTGCATGATGCAGACACAAGCACCAGCTCAACACTGCACACGCTCTATCAAGATGCTTAGGCAGACTGGCAATGTCACCTTTGCAATATGCTTGGACAGCAATGAATGCACAGAGACAAGAGCAAGTCAAGGAAGGATATTGTTGGATGAGCTAGACATTGCAGAGAATGTACCATGTGCCAGCTTTGCAGGCAAGACACACAAAGGACAGCAAACTAGATACAGGCTTGTTGCATACCTGGACTGGCTCCAAATCTCTGCTCATACAGGCGTGCTCTGTGGCCTGGGTTGCCTAGCTTGACAGGGTCGGCCTCTGAGCTGCCTTTCAGAGTGTCCTCCAAGCGCTTCATCACCCTCTGTGCCAGCTCACGTGTCAGCTCCTCTGGGGTAGCTGTCAGCAAGTCAAACACTTGAGACTGCACTGCACCATCTGCAACCACAGACTGAACATGTCAATATATTATGCCCATTGTACTAGCATGTACAATGTGGTTATTACACAGGATTGAACCCAAATGACAGAATCAAATGTCACACTTGTGAATACACAACCTTATTTGTAAGTCAGTGCAGGTCTGGGTTGCTAAGCCTTGATGCAGCAGCTTGGGCTGAGTGCCACAAACTAGAGCAGTGAATTTGGGTCTGGTGCGTTTCCGAATTTGCATTGTCTGATTGTCAGTGAGCTGTTCACCTCCTCCCAGGCTTCCCAGCACAGAATCCAGATCGTTGCCACACAGCTCACCCATGCTCACCCACTGTCCTGAGCCATCTGGGCCTCTGTAGCCGGGCGCACCCCCACCCTGCCCCTCATTCTCTCGCTCTGCCAGCCGCTGAAAGTCACGAGCCTTGCGCATCTGCATCACACAACCACCTTGTCTGTTAAATCGAGAGATTGCTGCACAAGCATGACATCAAGCATGTACTGCAAAACAGAGCTTGAGACTTTTGCCCACTTCTGCTTTTGTATGCAATGTTCCGCTGGCTCTCAATTTTGAAGCTGTCTTGGCAGCACTGCCATGCTCGTTTGACAAAAAAACAGCACATTGCAGGAGAGTGTAACAAGCATCCATGTGCTGAATGTCAAAACCATAAACTGCTGTCAGAAGCATGACAGCTCATCTATCAACATGAGAGCACTCATCACAGTGGGTGTTTGGCTTGCATGCAATACAGAAAGCACAATGAAACACGGCAAGGCTTACTGCCAGTCTCTGGAAAGCATCTTCTTCATCTTCTGCCAGCTTGGATAGAATGCGTTTCAGGCGGTCAGGGTTGATGATGGAACCATTGGTGATGGGTCCACCAAGGGCAGGCAGCAGTTCCTTGTATGTCCGTACCAGCACATCCAACCCACTGGGGCGACCATAGATCTCTAAGCTGGGAATGCTAGGTAGAAAGTCATTGCCTGCCTGCATCAGGTCGCAAACTGCTAAGTGGTAGGTAAGAGCAGCAGCAAGTGCCTGTGTCTCTGAATGGCAGGCAATGTGGAAGGTATTGCCAGCCTGGTAAATGTCACATCACAAGAGCATAACATGTTAATGCAAGCACGATATGCTAGAAGAGCATTGAAAGTTTGCGCCTGTGACTAAGGTCCACTAGAGCTTAGCAAGCAAGAGCTTGGCATTAGCCGTGTTGCTGATTTTAGACTGCCGCGCGTCAGATGCTCATGTGTCCGCAAGTAAAAGGCTTCCACATCACAGTGCTGCTGGGTCGTTAATTCCAACCAAATAGCTCCACAGCCACCCTGCCAATGCTATTCTGCTGCTGATACCTGTGCTGTATGCAAGATCAAGCATAGTCCTAGCTTACCAGAAATGTCAACAGCACAAAGTCTTGCAGGACCCGCTCAAAGTCAAAATGACCCTCAGAGTTGGCTCCTCCATTGGGCCTTGCAGACCCATACCCTCTAGAGGATGCCTCCTCGGGGTCCGCTATGCTTGGCTCTGCGCTGCTGTGGCCTGACTTGACACTACTGGCTAGGTCTGCACTATGTGCTGTCTCGGCTTCATCATTGCCTCCTGCTCTGGCCTCTGAGGCATTGTCACTCTTGTCATCTTCAGGGGCTAGCTCAGGTGGGTCTTGTTCTGCTTGGTGCCATGGATCATACATGGAAGCCTCTGATGCAGGAGGTGGGTCTGTTGGGGGACCCACAAGGTTCATGAACTGAAAGCGGAGATACTCTCTCAGAGTGTTGACATTCAGGAACTGCAATGGCTGATGCTTAGCCTGCACAAACACCCATCCAGAGTTCAACTTGGTCAGTGTTCATGCACATGCATGTATCAGTACATCTATGCAGATACTTACACAGAATTCTCCCACAGCTCAAGATCTTGCTGCAAAGGTCACCCTGTATCACTGTCTAGAAATAGGTTTGGCATAGCAAACATCTGAAGCCCACAGAAAAACTGCTGACCTCACAAGTTGCTGCGATCATTGGGCAAGACATGGCTGATAGAGTGGCTTACCGCTGACCAGTCTGCTGGGTCCAGACCCATCTCTTTGACAGCCTCTTCCAGGCTGCCAGCCTCCCTCAGCAGGGAGAAGTGCGGCTCGTGAGTCAGTAATGCCAGCAAAATCAAGTCAGCATCCTGGACATCACACACACACTGTCAGACAGAACAGACCCATTTCTGCACCATCCTGGAAGTAGACATGGGCAACCCAGAACACAAGGCAGGTGGATGATTTTGCATGTAACACTCAAACCAGGCAAGAGCTGCAGCACTTTTGACAATCACGATTGACCTGTGAAGGCATGATTTGGGGCATTTTGTCACCTGTCCATAGATGACATGCCTTGTGTTGGGGTCATACTCTGGACAGGCACGCTGGTGTCTGATGAAGCGCATGATCTTGTGCTCACCCTCTCCTGGCTCGTTGGAGTCTGACAAAACCACCTGCAGGAGCAAATGCAGCTGGACTCAGCATGTGGGTGTCATGTTTCAGGCATGGGAGCACTGCACACATGGAACATCAGGCCCATTCAGCACCATTGCTAAAATCTGCAGGACAGCAATTCAACTGGTGACGCAAGCTTTCATTCAAACACCTTGTGAGTGTTTGATGTCCAGCAGCTGGTAACACTACAACAGGCAAAGCACACCCACTAGCATATTCTCAATGGCACTGCATATCAGCGCATACATGTTTCAGTAAAGGCTGTGGTACCCAAGTTACTGTTTCATGGAGCACACCCACAGTGATGAGAAGAGGGGCGGTCTACCTGCATGCCCTGCCAGTCTGGGTTGCTGGCAACCTTGTACTCCAGCCAGCGGCGCAGCTGAGCTGCCAGACGAGCCATGAAGGGCGTGCCAGGGGTGATGACATTCCCATCAAAGGAAGTCAAAGGCGGAATGATGATTGCATTTCTTGCCTGGGCCAGCATCTCCCTCCTGATCTGGAAACAGAACAAGCAAAGATGTTGTGCTCAGCACTACCTAAAGCTTTTCTCTGGTGGGTGTGTCACCCTTTTTGCAGCTATCGTCCTGTGGGTGTGCAAGAGCATCTTGATGACATCTCAAGAGCATGTGGATGACGTCAGATATACCTACAGTGCTGCAGATGCTGTTGACAGAAGCTGCAAAAATGAGGCAAAGTTCAGCAGGATGTCAAGTCACAGCCTTGAAGTGCGGATACCTCTTTCTCAATCCCCTTCCGCAATCTCTCTGTGTGTGCACTCATGAACCGTCTTGTGCGCTGCTGACACATCTTTGCCTGAGGAGCAACCCCATCGATGGCGATCATCAGCAGCCTCTGGGGCCTACATTGTAGGACACAGTGTCTTGCGGGCTGTGCCCAGGCTGTGCAAAAACGCAGCAACCTATAGTTCTTTCCGCCTACCTGCATGTATGAACTAGCCTTTCCAAATAGGCTTGTATGCCTCGGAAGATCTCTATTTCTGATTCATAAGCAGAGTCACGCCACCTAGGATGGCTACAGCCGTGGATGATATGGTTCATATCTGCATGCACCAGGGCTGACCTAACAGATCACTTGCTCGGTCTGAGCGGCCCTTGGACATGTTGCTGCATACGGTTGGATATGCAACACATTGTGCTGTACTCCATGCCGACTGGCTCTGGTTTTGCAAGTCCAAGGCGCCAAGCGCGGCTCCCGGTCAAGATCAAAGCAAAGCACATCGAAAAACAAAGGTTGCAAATGGCGAAACCATCGTACCAAGTGCAAATGCATAGACACGCTGATTCATTGAGGGTAATCTGACCTATGTAAAGATTGTCGCAGACTCTGTCCCCGCGTCCCTCCTCCTCCTCCTGTTGACCCTGGTCCTTGGCGCACTCATCGACGATTTGAGGATACTTGCGACGTAACCACGAGAAGAAGCCTGGTACACCCATGTCCAAGCGATTTGCCGATCACACGATAACGACGCCGTTGACCAGGTCTGCTCTAGGCGCACAAATGGAATTTCAGCACAGGGCTATGGTGTACCCAGCTAGACGACATAGCGATGCGTATCAAGCTGCAGCTCACATTGGACTCAATAAATGCAGCTCTCTTGGCGACAACGTCTGACCATTTCGGGCACAGCTCGCTGGTGCGGGCATTGCAAGCTTGTGAAGCTTTCAAGAGCATAATTTGACGTACTGACACGCATACGCAATGCGTACAATGAAACGCTTTCCTCAATTTGACCTTGGGCTCAACTTTGCAGTTCAAGCTTTGAGTGAGGCAGGTTCCTGCAGCTCTGCATGGTCAGTCTGCCCATATGTGCTGCACGACTTTAACCATTTACTCTGAGTGGATTGAAGTGTAATCACACCGGACTTGACGTTTGTCAGACGACCCTCAGCTGGTCAAACACTGTCGGGAATGACGGAGAAGCTGACCTATATCTGAGAAACGCCAGTGCCAGTTGATCACGATTTGCTGCAACGGATATGGGGAACTGTATATCTGCACCGAAGGAGTCGCACACACAAAATGAAACCAAAGGAAAACCTACTACCAACCATGTGGTCGCCGTGAGTCTCTGCAGCTGACGCATATCAATGTCAAAACTCCACACCTGCTCTGGTATCTTTTGCTGCAAGTCTCTGCATGATGCGCCAATGCTTTTCGTCTGAAGTCGGCAGCAAGTCAGCATCTGCTTTGAAGCCAACTTGCAACTCACAGACACTGGTTCAGTGCATCAGCTTATGGACTGCTTGTATCTGATTTGTTACACACGCAGAAGCCAGCAGTAGGTGGTACAGCAGTGAAGTCAGGCCACACTGGCCTCAAAAAGCAAGGAGTTGCACACAGTGTTCTTGGAAAGCAAACAGAGGTGCGCACTGCTGTCAGTGACATCATTGTGCATGGCCTCAGATAGCCGCTGAACATGAAGAACATTTGACCCACAGGATGTCACAGCATTGTACACTCTTGGACGTGTCTTGGGACGGGGGCAATTTGGCACCACAAGACTTGCAGAAGACAAGCTGACAGGAGAACAACTGGCTTGTAAATCCATTTCAAAGCGCAAGCTGACGTAAGCAGCAACCCTTGATGCTTTATTGCATACTGTAATCTGCGCATTGCTATGCAGCAATAAAATGGGCTTCACTGTCTTGGCTGAGCATATACACACGTCATGCACACTTGATGGAACCTAGCCAGCATAGTCACAGACAGTGTGGCATTGTTCAATGATCAAAATGCACAGATGCTTCAAATGTCATCATCACATTCACACAACACATATGGCTGACTGCAAGGTCAGAGTGCAGACTTTGCATGCTTGCTGTCCTCATTGCAGACATCTCAGACAGTAGGAAGGGACTCATCATGTGGTAAATTCCTGAGTGAGCTGTTGAGTGCAGATCAACAGAGGACGTGGAAGATGTGCGACGAGAGGTGCAGATCATGCACCATCTGGCAGGCCACCCAAACGTCACCTTGCTCAAGGGCGCCTATGAAGACAGGCATCATGTGCACCTGGTGCGTCTAGTTCAAACTGCCAAACCGTCCAACACCAAACACATCTATGATTTCACGCTTGTTCATTTGTGAGCTCTTCATCTCGTTTCCATGAGCACACAGCGCAGCAGGAGGATGGCTTACATATGTGCCTTCCAACGGCTGTTTGGCTCACAAGCCTGCTTGCTTCTGGCAGGTGATGGAGTTGTGTGCTGGCGGAGAGCTGTTTGACCGCATTGTTCAGCGGGGTCACTACAGGTCAAGCCCCTTGCACTGTACTCAAGCTATTGTCAATCTTGAAAAGGGTTGCAAGTCACAAGTAGTGAAGCAATGCCATGCATGGCATGTGCAAACTTGCATCTCATGCTCACTTACAATCACATTGTTAGCAAGCAACTTCACAAACTTGCAAGCACCTGAGTAGTCTGGCATGTTCAGGAGCATACAAGGCTGCAGGCAGCAGGCTTGCTGTTCACCTGTTCACTAAACGCTCTCAATCCCTTGGCTGCATGCACAAAAGGCAAAGAGCATTGCTGAATGATGGAATTAGCATTGCAGTGAGAAGGATGCAGCTGAATTGGTCAGAACCATTGTCAAGGTGGTGGCGCATTGCCATTCACTTGGTGTCATTCACAGGTGACTCTCCTAGGGTGCCCTAGGTGTGCATGATGAGCACTATGTATGTCAATCAAGCTGCTTTGCTCACCTCAGTAGCTGCAAATGACTGTGGCACTCCCCATGTCTTGGCCTATCAAAGGCCAGTTGGGCAGAAGGACATGATTCAGTGGCTGCTTTGACACACAGACAGCCTGCGATGATATGTGCAATCAGACAAAAAACAATTTGGCTTGTACTGGTGACTGTGTATGCTGTGACTGCTCACTTCCATACCCACATGTACATGCTGTATGGCAAAGTCATATGTGTGGCCAAGGTCTTCATGCAGCACAGGGGGCAGCAATGGAAGCATAAATGTGTCATGCTTAGCAGAGTCAAACTGTAAAGGCTGACAGGTTGTATGTTTCAGGGATCTGAAACCAGAGAACTTCCTGCTTTCCAACAAGGACCCCCACGCACCTCTGAAGGCCACAGACTTTGGTCTGTCAGTCTTCTACCACCCAGGCCAGATCTTCACTGACATTGTGGGCAGTGCCTACTATGTTGCTCCAGAGGTACATCATCACACACATTGGGTGTCTCTTGCTCCTGGACGTCCTGATTGACATCTCTGGCACTTTGCTACATTGTCACTCCGTCACTCCAATTGTTCATGCCATGGATGAAGTGGATCAGTACATCTGGCGGAGTTTAGCTGCATGTTCAGCCTCACTGTCAACTGTACTCCAACTTATCTGCATCAGTGGCTGCACACATGAGCTGAGCCTCACACAGCAAAAACAGATCGGGACTTGTCAGCAGCTTTCTGGTTGAAATGCACCCATAAGCTCAGGCCGCATCTGTAGCATGAAGTTCTCAGTGCTACCAGCTTCGCTAGTCTACCATCTTACAGGTTGTCTTACGCAGCACTTTGTAACCTGGCTCCAATCAGCAGTCAAATTTGTCAATGCACAGACTGGTGCGATTGATGTCTCAGCACCGTCAATTGAGTGAAGTTATGAATGAAAGTTATTGCTTGTGCTGGTTGACATTTGTGGTGCACAGGTGTTAAGGCGACACTACAGCCACCAAGCAGACATCTGGAGTTGTGGGGTGATTCTGTACATCCTGCTGAGTGGGGTACCACCCTTCTGGGGTGAGAGCGAGCAGCAGATCTTTGACTGCATCCTGAAGGGCAATCTGGACTTCCAGTCCGACCCCTGGCCTCAAATCAGCCATGAAGCCAAGGACTGCGTCAAGCAGATGTTGCAGCAGGTCAATGCAGTCATCATGTACCTCTGTTCAGCACTTGGTGTACTTTGTCAGCACAGATTGAAGCACACATAGGTGCTTTTGACTGATAATTCCTGCATGGATGCAAGCTCATAAACAATGAAGATTTGGGGTGCGACCTGTGCATAAGCAATGTCTGGTTGCTGCAGATATTGAAATTTAGATGCAAACACTTGAGCTGGCTCTGCGTGTCATTTGCACTGCGACCTTTGTTGGTTGCTTTACCTGACACAGCGTCATCATCATCAGCATCTGACAGAGCTATACCATGCTCTGCATCTCCTATGCTGCTCTGCGTCAACATGCACCCATTTTCGTCTATGCATGCTCTAGAGCTGTGCTGCGCGCCATTTCAATGCAATACAGACATGACCCACATAGCTTCTGTCTTGTCCCATAGGACCCAAAGAAGCGCGCAGATGCCAACAGCATCTTGCAGCATGACTGGATGCGTGAGAACGGTACTGCCAGCGAGCGGCCTCTGGACAATGTCATTCTGAAGCGTATGCGCGGCTTTGCTGCCATGAACAAGCTGAAGAAGGAGGCCCTCAAGGTCATTGCTGCTGGCATGTCTCAGGAAGAGATTGCTGGCCTGCGCACCATGTTCCAGGTACACTTGCTCTCATATTTTGTATGACCAATGTTACAGAGCACCATAAGATGAAGCCAGCAGGGCTACCTGATAGTCCTTGTGGCTCAAGGACAAGCTGCAGTGAGATCCGTGTATGTGTGATGCAAGTGACACATGTGTGAGCAGATTGCAGCCTGAAAGGACTAGTGGCACACCTTCTACATCAGCTTGCTCTATGGCTGCATGCATTCTTTACAGTCTACACCTCAATTTTGATGTTGACTGCTGTTGTCTGCACACCATTTGAGAACCCATTTGTGCACCTATCAGGGAAATGGGCTGACAGCTCTGTACGTCAGGCTCCTTGCGCTCAAAGCAGGTCCAGCAGCAAAGCTATGTACCAAAACATATAATTGGCCACAGGGGCTCACACCACACAGGAAGACTGGCAACAGACATAACATTGCCTCTACAATGATTTCAAGAGCAAACCTCCCAGAGAGGCTAGACTGACAGCAACACTCACCACAAGGGTTTACAAACCACCAATGTCATTCACAGCAGTCAAGCGGGACGTGTGTGCAGGGCATGGATGCAGACAACAGTGGCAGCATCACAGTGGATGAGCTGAAGGCAGGCATGAAGAAGGCCGGCAGCCCTGTGGCCCTGGCTGAGCTGCAGGCCCTCCTTGCCCACATTGATGTGGATGCCAATGGTACCCCTCTGCCTCGCCTTGTGGCTTCTGTGCAACCAATGCCAAGTTGCCACTACTTTTCTTTCATCTGCTGATCAGTTCTGTTGCACCATGTTTTGTTACAAGTCTTGCTGCAATGTAAATAGTCAACGCATCGTCTCTGTAGCTCTGAGCAGCATTGCCGCATGCAAGGGCAAAAAGCCATTGCTGCAAGCAAGGAACAAAGTAATGCATTGCAAAAGTCGAATTTCTACAAGCAGCATTGCCTGCCAGACCTCTTATCCATCATACGCTACAAGCAATCTGGTACAGCCAAGTGTAAATGTCAAGCTTTGGATGTCTTGCAGGCAGCATTGATTACGAGGAGTTCTTGGCCGCCACTGTGAACCTGAACCACCTGGAGAAGGAGGACACCATGTACAATGCCTTCAGGCACTTTGACACTGACAACAGTGGCTACATCACACAGCAGGAAATGGAGGATGCCCTCTCGGTAAGCTGACAGCAGTCTTCTGCCTGACTCAATACTGTGTGCTGTGTTGCCTGTTGGCCACCTGCATGTCTTTGTACACATTGTACAACCTGTCCTGTGGCATTGTTGGATGAAGAGCACTCAGTGCAAGATTGGTGTTGGAGTGACTGGTAAGCTTACACCCAGCTGACCACCGCTGTAAGTGGGCTACATCTGATTTTGCTCCTGGCAGTGACAGCTTTGCTGTATACCATGTTAGCTCTGACACCACCGTGACATGTTGTCATGGGTAAAAGTAAGAGACATACTGTCATGCAACACAAGCCTGTATGCAATTCATTGACAACATCTGCAGAAAAGCAGACTCTGTTCAAAAACAGGCAAAAGTTGTCAAGCATCTGCATGTGACTTAGGCTGGCAGGCAGCCTGCTGATGCTCACGCAATGTCCTAACCAACCTGCGCGTTTTATCAGAGTTCAGTCTGTGGTCTTGCTTGTGCAGAAAGTGACCGGGGACAATGTCGGCACTGAAATCAGAAACATCCTGAAGGAGGTTGACAAGAATGGTGATGGCCGCATTGACTACGAGGAGTTCTGTGATATGATGCGACAGGCAGGCGCCTTTCTTTGCTATGTTTGTGGCAGGCCTGCTGTCTAAATTTACAACTCAGAAGCCAGTCGTGGAACAGCTCTCTGTGGCCTCTGTGATTGATCTGTTTCATGACCCATTGCTGAAGTAGCCTGCTGCCATTATCATCCATTTTTGGCATTGTTTGCGTTCGCTCTGATGTGTGGCTGTGACATTGAATTGGTTATGGAAGATGTCCTGTAGAGTCAGCTTGCACATGTGAGTATTGCAGATGTAGCCAACCTGGTGAGCACAGGACAGTGTTATCTGCCTGGACTGCTGTGGTTCTGTCATCAGACCTAGGCTGCTGTGCAGGGCAATGAAGCAATTTTGAGAAGCGCGTCGACAATGAGACATGGTGTGGGCAGAGAGAAGAAGATTCCAGCCATGTATCAGCAGCAGTGACGCCTGTACTGCCTGACAGTTTGTGTGGGATGCTTGACTGACTTTTACAATGAGGAGGTAGATTTTACTGTCGGACAAAAGCCACAGTCAAAACGGAATCCATGGGCTGGCTCAAATTTGGTGGTGTCTCAACAAATGAATGCAATTCTGCTGGTCAAACAAATGGATTTGGTTGCTTGCCTCACAGTGGATTTCTTTGCTTTCCTGTCTATATCTGTACATAGTAGGTGTGACTTTGCACAGCCTACTGCATTGCTTACGGGAGGTTTTTACAAGGTATGCATTGCACAGTCATTGAAACCAATAGTATAGCCATCTTCCATACATCAACTGATTCAGAGCAACCTTTGCTTGTCTGTGAAAAGTACTGGATTGCTTTCACGTGCCATACCTCCATAGACTTGTGTTCTGATGGGCTTGCTTGAATTATGCAGCGAGTTCAGTCTTGTATGCTGCCTCAAGCACAGGTACGCATGGCCCTGGTCATCCTGTTACGCTAGATTAAATAAGTTACGGCTGCCATTAAGTCATCATGCCAGTCACAAGCGCTCAACAAGCAACGTCTGTTAGAAGCGGCAACATAGCTGCCAGTTAGAAAGAAAGCCTTCTCAAGCAAGGCAATACAAAGCTTCGGGCGGTTGCCGATCTGAGTCAACAACCAAGCCTGTGATCACACACCATGGTCTGAGTGCTCTGATACTGTACTGCTTCGAGCTGGCTAAATTCTTTTCGTTCTGCATCTGCAAGAAGAATCTGACATTGAACATGAAGGTCCGCTGAGTCATTTGGCTGACACTGCACTTGATTTATGCTGAAGCACTTTCAAACTGCTCAGCAAGCTGTCAGTTCAAGTCTGCATATGCTGGGTACTGAGTCAGATTATAACTATAAGTCCCAGAGGATGCTGCGTGTCCAAACCAATGGAACTTGTACACAAGAAAGAAGGTGTCTCTAAAACGCTGAAACTGGTTTGCCATCTTCTGTATATTGCTCTTCAGACGAATATAGCATGCGCAGCGCCATGCATGAATGGTCACTGAAACGAAAGAGGCAATCTACTTCACGAATGTGCTTTCAGGGTGGTTGAGAGCACACTGCCGCCTTGCCAGTCTCAATTTGCACCCCAGATGTGGCTCTGTGCAATAGACATCACAAGCCTCATTTGCAATCACATATCTGTACTGACATCCACATTGGCATAAGCCAGCCGGCATAGCTGGTTTCAGCTCAATAGAGGGCCTATGCAGCATCAAATGCCTCATGTGGGTGACTATCTCAGGATTTGCTGCGTATGGCAAGGAGAATTGGGGTGAGGCACAAGCAGGGATCAACATCGCCATTGATCAAATCTTCTGTCTGGGCTAATTGACGCTCTTGGATGTCTTCACAAGCATCCTGAGCCTGTACACGCAGGCAGAAATGAGACCTGCTGTGTCAGCTTGACTGAGACAGCATTGAACCCAAAATAAGGGCTCACACCCACCTCAGCTGCAGGTCATCAGTATCAACACTGCCAAGCTCTGGGCAAAAGCCATCTAGGTGTACCCTGACAGCGGTGACATGCTCACAGCTTCTGTGAGAGTCATGGCTGCAGTTGAGGACATCACTGGTTGCATTTGGCTGAGTCACAATGTATCTTCTACCCAATGCACAATTGGAAGACTGTTTGGCAAGCGTGACCTAATATATAGCGACAACTTGATGTTAGTCAGCAAAGACACCATCTGGTGCATGATCATGCACATGGACAGTGTGCAGACACTGATGGGCATCTGATCCAGCCAAAAGCCCAGAGGCTTTGCAAGTGCACTGATAGTTGCCATTGTACCTGGTGACCTGTACACAGACACAGTTGTCACTGACAGCCCTAGTACATGCATCACTTCAATCATGCTGGCTGTGAGCGGAAACACTTAAGTGTATGTCAAATGTTTTGACAGACCTGAATTGGCTGGGCAGCAAAAAGCTTCTTTGAGTGCACACCGAAGTCTGGCAAGGAGGTCAAAGGCACCATGTATGTGGCAGGGTTGGTAGACAATGCAGCATGAAACCAGTCTGCATTGCCAGGAGCTATGGCTGTGTTGACTGGACTCGGAACAAATTCAGCCTGCTGAATAAAATATGCTCCTCAGCTGAAAGCTGCAGCGTGATGCTTTTCTAACTTGTGGCCTGCATATGTTTACATAAAGTATGCCCTGTGTGAGTAGGTTGCTGCTATCTGCTTTGCAGCTTGCCTAAGCCACTGTGTGCTGTTTGCCCACTGAGCAGCTTGCTTTTTGTTCTCAGACACATAGGCATGCTGTCTGCTGGCGAAAAGGGGTGAGTTGGACCTGGCTACTTGGTTGTCATGGAATTGCTGTACCAGCTGCTGGCTGAAAGAAAGTCACAGCTGCTGACTTCAGAAATACTGTCTGAAGATGTGGAGACGCGAAGTACTGACATTGTTGCTTGCTGTCGGCAAAGACAATGAAGCCGAAGTTGTGCTAGCGAGCTCAGCTGTCTTGTTCAGCAGCCTAAAGCCTGCAAGATCAGAGCCAGCTGGGAGCTTACCCGTGTTCCCCACGTGTCTGCAATGTGCACGACAGAGACGGATTGGGGCGACTAGATGTCGACGCATATGCATGTAAACGTGCACGGTGCACCGCGGATGCTCAGTACAACGCTCAGTACAACGCTGCTTGGTGCAGACCTAAGCACTCTACGGATCGGGGCTTGCCTGGCTCTTCAGTCCAACAAAGCATTTCCACAAACCAAATCTGCGTTGTGGGACGCGCTTGTGGCACCCGCAATAACCCCAGGGTATTGCGGAACAACACTGCCGAGGCCCATGTAAAATGTTCGAGATGGCAATCTGCGGGCGGCTGCAAAATTAGCCCGCAATGCCCAAGCTGTGCCAGCAGAGACTACCATGACCCTTGCGAGAGCTGAGATGGGCAGGAAGCCTTTGAATCAAGGCTTGTCGCTGATTTTTGAGAAGCATTGCAGTTCGACATGTGGCAATTGCACTCCCAACTTTACCATACTAAACCCTTTGTCATGTGGGCCAGGTCAGCTATGACAATATTGATGTGACTCATTATGAATGGTGTACAGTGATTTAAGTCAATATGTACAGTCCAGTGAATGTGCTCATAATAGTACTATACTGTGCTTCTGTATAAGCAAGAATTGTAGCATGCTACTGACTAGCAGGGCAAAACAGGCAAAACACTCACTTGCTCTGACATAAAGGTGTTGTTTATGGGTTTACGTATGCCCAAGGGACAGCAACAATGTCCCTGACGTTTGCAAGATCTCAGTGCATGGCCCTACCAACACAATTACAAGGGGCAAAAATTCTACCTACAGACAGGTGATCAATGTACAAAGCGCGCAACTGCGACTAAATCCACGTCAGCATTAAGCTCAACTTCACACAAACAATGCTCTTCCAGACTTGTCCTGAAACATCCCCAGAATATCATCAGCAGTCTTGATCATGCTCTCAGGTGCATTTGGAAGCTTGGCCACCCACCTGACGCGCTCAATAGGAGACTCTGTGCGCATGTTCAGAAGCCATGCAAAAGACAGGACTAATGATGCAAGGTCATCCACTGCTCTGTACCGCTTTCCTGCTTGCCACAGAGGAGACCGAAAATCTTCAGTTCCAACCCTTGATCGCAATGTAGCCTCTGAGGTGCCTGCCAAGCAACTGACATCAAAGTCATTCAGAAAAAGATCCCCGTTGATGATCAACATGTCGTCTGGCTTGACATCCCTGTGTAACACTCCAGCCATGTGCAAGCCTGTGACTGCCTGCAAGTCAAGCACATATGACTGTGATGATATTACAAGCCGCAAATCTTCTCACAGGCAATACTGTCTTTGCAAGTGGCAAAGCAGCAGCCAGCCACAAGCCATTTGCAGGCCACCAGCACATGCATGCAAACAATACACTGATGCCATTGTACCTGATGTGCACAGCTCCAATAGTGAGACAGCATTTTCAAGGGAACTGCCTGCAAGCTACTGCCAAGGTGTTGCAACTTCAGAAAGCTCCAGCCAACACCTGCTCCCTCCACAGAACCAAACACCTCCGGATTGCTCTTGACAACATATGGCACTGTTGCATCTACCTTGTGGTGGATCATGATTTCGTTCTCAACCAGCTTATGGTGTGCAATCTGCAATTTATAACGCCAACTTGACAATGGCTGAAGAATTCCATAGCACTCACACAGATACCTTTACAAAACATGAGGAATGCCCTGACTGCAGATGAGCACAAGGGACAGTAGTGCATGAGTACACTGTACCTTGTACACTGCATCTTCCACTCCAAGCTGCACCACCAATGACTTGTGCCCATAAGCCAGGACATGAGCTTGTGAGACGTCCAATGTCTGCTGATTGTATAGCCTGAACTGAAGCTGGACTATGGCAATTGAGTGCAGGTGACACAGGGTGGCAACATACTGTACAAGCATGAGGAAGCCAGGGGTGGGAGACGCATCTCCTGCCATTAGAAGCATATCAGTCAAGCTGACACTGTCTGATGCCCGATAATACATCAGCACGTCATCAAGTTGCTTGCAAAGAACACCATAGGCTGGCATTTCTTTTGCTGGAATCGGCGGACAGACACAAGAAGATCTCAAGCGATGTGTCCTGGTGTCGCTATTCCATCCATACTCAAATTTTGCAATCCAACAGCACTCGATGCAGACAATGCACGGACAGAAGAATACTTGGTCGCACCCTGGCCTCAAAAACTTGGCCCTGATGACCTTGTGCAACTGCAAGGCAAATTGAAATTGTTACCAGTGCAAGCACAAGCACTTGCCTACCAAAGAAAGGCTGACAACCACATGTTCATCTGCAATGCCAACACAACGAGCCAGCTCCAAGCCAACAAGGGAAATGCAGCCTCTCCGCTTACCTTGCCAAAAGCTTCTTTGTTGTTGTGAATCCCATCAGGATCTGTGATGGGATTAGAGGATACATTTCTAGCCTTTGCTTCACCAGGGTGACTTTCTACACCATTCACAAAGCATCGTAGATCTGGCCGAGCTGTGTCTGCAGCGGCAGGGTCCTCCAATTGGAAATGAACCTCAGGCTGACCTGCTGCAGCTGCCTGCACATGCAAGTAGTCATGCTGAGGCCAGCAGCTGGATGTAAAGCATTCTGACTTACAGGCATGACAGCAAACAGAGCAACAGTAGGCACAGCCACACATGTGGCAAAGACACATGACATGTCGTTGGCGGCCAGCACCTGGAAGATCTTCAACATGTGAGGATAGTACTCCCTTTCCAAATCTGCCTCGCCTTTCTTGCGACCCCTTTTCATTGCAACAATACCCTTTGCATCCTGATTTCGACCTTCATAAAGCAAAGACAGGTAGCGCAGTCCTGCCAACAAGGGCTGCCTGGGCTGCAGCATCTCATCAGCCTTTGCAGTCTTGCATGCAGCCTTGTCTTGCACCTCCTGCTGCCACATCACTCCCTCTGCAAAGCACCCAGTCTACAAAACTATCAAGCGTCTGTGTGCGAACACTGTAAACAGTGTTGGGCTACCATGCTGAAACATTAAAATGTTGGCAGAAGCTGGTGACTTAATGCAGAACTACACAATGTGTGACAGCATAACAATATGCTGCTGAGGGCTCAATGTGGTCAGAGCACGCTGTCTACGTGCAAACAGAAGCCTGATGCAGCGACTCACCATCAGCAAGATGAAGTGGAGTCTCAGTAAAGCCTGTCTTATGCCTCTTGCCAGTGTGCTGTATGAATTCCTCTACGCGTAAAAGTCTTTCTCTCACCTCAAAGTCACCTGTGCATGGGGGACAAAGATGTATAGGTCAACAGCAAAGCCGTAAGCCACGTACAAGGCTGGAAGGCTGCATTGAATATGCTCAAGAGCTCTGTGAAGATGCAGGCAAGCTGAGTATGCCTCAAGGCACAGACAAAGCTGAGAAACTGTGTTCATCCTGCTCTACAACAACGTAGCAATGCCTTCTAGATATGCTGTGAGATCAACAGCAAACCCTCAAGCCACAGGCAAAGCTGAGAGGCTGCAGACTTTTCTCACAAGCAAGGTCAAGATGCAGGCAAGATGGGTATGCATAGAAAGTCAACAGAGATTCCCTCGGAGTCACACAAGAGGCTAACAGTCTGCATCGAGACCGCTCAGATACTGCGCAGGAATGCAGACAAGCTGTGCAAGCCATTGCCAAATTACAGAGGCTTCACAGTTTACGCTAAGACGGTGTAAGCTTAGAGGATTTACAGCATAGTCTTTGCTGTCATGTCCTCAAGACAAACAAAGGTCACAGTATTGAAATGCAGTGCATACAACTAAAGGCTGGTAGTGGAAGAGCAAGGCAACGATGGAGTCACCTGCGCCTCTAGCTGCTGCAATGATCAGTCCAGCCGCACCCTTGGGAATCTTCAAATCCTGAAGGTCTGTACGGTCAGCAGCACCGAGCTCTGCCTGACTGGTGAATTCACCTTTATGAATGACATCTGCATATTTCAAGTATCCGATATTGACGCTGCTGAGGAAGGTCTTCAGTTCCTCTGAAGCCATCTAGATTGGAAATTGTCTGCATACAAAGGTGTCCACTTCATCTCTCATACTTGAGTTGTGGGTAAGTCCAACAGACTTATGGTGTTGCGTACTCTTGCTTAAAGCCTCAGTGAACTCTTTCACGACGTCTTAACGCGAGGGTTTCACAGTGTGCGCAGCCCTTGCTGACAAATCAACGATCGATGGCAAAGGGTGAGGGACGGAACAAGCTGTCACGTCTTTGCCAAGGCAGAAAGTGGACGGTGTCCAGACTAGTTTTTGAGCTCAGAGCTTTTGGTCAACGTTGCTATCTGTGCTTGAGATGTTGAGGATGTAAGACGTTTAATCAATGCCTGAATGTCTTCATGTTGTTTGTAACAGCAGTAACAGTTGGGTGTCATTTTGACTCACTCTTTTTTTGATACACTCTGCATTGGATGTTTGGCAGATGGTTGCCAATTCAGTTATGTAACCAGCTCGCCCGTGCGTAGCTGGAGAGCCCGTGCAGCGCTGCTCACTCATCTGGCTCCATTAGCTAGTTTCACTTTGACATGCCTACATGTATTGTCACCTTGCCTGACTTGACAAGACTGCAAGTGGGTCCTGGCAGAAACGCTTGGCAGCATCCTGCTGGGGAAGCACAGATTGTCATCTGGCATTGCAAGCCAGCAGGCTATTGTATATATCAAGAGGAAATCTCTTATCGGGATCTTGCTGTCAGCAGCCGACATTTAGAAGACACTGCATTACCATGGTAGCCATTGTGTACAGACCTCAGGACAACAGAGTCTATTGCTAAGTCAGATCGTCATTTGCTTGATTGGTGGCAGTGCATACGCCTGGAGCTGCAACTCATAGGTGTGATATTTGGGGCTGACAGACACTCCCAAAGTTTATCACAGCTTCTCGACGCTACGCTTTTGAACTGCTTTCAAAGGTTGCTCAAGCCGCATAGTAACAGTCTGCACAGATAATGTTCTTGCAGCAGTCAATTCCTGCAGTTGAGTGACAGGTGCATACAGGTTATCTAAGCCCCTGTGCATGGTGACGACACAGCCTAAATTGCTGACGCCCTCCAGGTGCTGCAACGCTGTTGATCAAGAGCTGACATAACTCAATCAGCTGGCAAGTAGCATTGAGTGGAGGGGTGATACACGATCCTGCTGTAAATTGAGGTCATGACAGGCTGTGTCGTTGCTGTTATAGATGGAAGAGTGCTAAGCTAACTCTAGGATTCAGCAGGCTGCCACTTACAAGCTGGTTCGAGCTACTTTGCGGCAAAAAAGCTGGCATCGTCGCAACGCTGCCGTACTCGCCAAGCCATACAGACTAGGTGATAAGCCATATGGGCCGAATCAAATGTAACATAACAGAGCTGGGCAGAACTGCTCATGCCACCTGCGCGCTGTCCGCCGCTGAGTGTGCAAAACAAAAAGCAAACGGCGCCTGTAGATGCTGTCTTGTGGAGCGAAAGTGCCTTTGGTTTGGCAATAGAGCAAAAAGAAGTCAGCACTTGGCCCCAGGCCAGCACTGCTGCGCCTGTCTATTGTGTTGCAAGTGATCTATCGGGGTCAGCAAGAACAGGTTCACGGCCTTGCCATTGCCTGCCCTGCGCTTGTAGGTGCCAGGACCCGGTTGCACTCGTTTCAACTGATTTCGCCACGCTTCTGTTTGCTGCTTCAACGCAATGTCGTTCTAGAGGACCTAACAAACGTGACGCGACACTGACAAGGTTTCCCTGCCACCTTTATAATGGCCTGCCGCCTTAGCCGAGCCGGCTTTGCTGTCCTCTGGCCTCCAAATTAAGATTAAGCAACACTGCGCAATGTATGAGGAAGTCTGGAAAAGACAGAATATCAAATTGCAAAATGGCTGCCACCGCCAAGCCACCGAGCAGCATCGTTTGCCACTTGCCTGGTTTGGGCGCGCCTGCTCGTACTAAAGCCAACCTGGGCGCTGGGCGAAGTTACTTGAGGCTGTGGAATAACTTCAAGGTTTCTCAAGTGGCATGTTTGAAGCCTCACTGGCACACTACCTGCTGGCCGAGTGAGCTTCATGGGTGTAATCGGTTCTCTCCAAGCGTCGGGGCCTACAGCTCATACTTCGGTTCACTGTGACGCACGCCCTGAGTTCAAGTTTTCCTGCTGTGTCTCGCACGGTCAAGATGAGCCACCATGCTAAGGTAATTGTACCGGCTCTGCTAGCTGCCTTCGAGCCCCCACAAAGCCAGCACGTGCCCACAGCAAGCTCCTGTAGCGCTTGCCCTGTTGTTGTCTGTTTGAGACTGTCTAGCGATTGTGCTTTCATCATTACTGATATGCTGACAGCAACTTGCGCCACGAGCTTCTTTTGCGCGCAATCCCTTTGATAGCCCGCCTTGCGTCTGTCGTCTTTTAACCTAGCTCTATTGTACCCGCATCTAATGGCATGTTACCTGGGTTTTGTGATGACACTCTTCATGCTTCTCGTTTGCGAGCTGGACACTCTTGTACCTTATCCAAGCCCTGAACCCCACCAACAATATTCTGCCCTCTTCAACACTGGAAGGGCACAGAAAGTGCCTTTCTGCTACAAGGCAGCATCACGCTTTGCATGGAGGCCAGCAGCATATGATCAGCTTCCAGTCTTTTATTCAACCCAGGTTTGATTTTGAGTAAAAAGTTTTTGGAATCTGCAGAGCTGTGCATCGTCCTCCTCCAGCAAGTCAGCACACAGCACATACAGCATGCACAAAGGCAGCGGTCCAGCTCAGCGCAAACGTAAGCCACCCAACCAGTCATCCAATGATCAGCCCAAGAAAAGGCGCATCATTCGAAACGTCTCGGAGGTGCAGTCTGGACCAGGCTTGCGAGACGGGATTGTCCCAAGTAAGTCCTCAAAGATTATTACAGAGTTACATAAGTTGCTGTTTTGTGTTGTCACTTGATACTGTGGCATGTCTTACTTATTTGGCTTTTACAGGGTTGACAGAAAGGCAGCAGCTTGCTCTTGCCATGGAGGAGAGCAAGAAGGCAGCCGCTGCCTTGCAAGCCAAGGACCGGCAGGCCAGCAGACAGATGGATTCGGAAGTAAGTCTTTGTGCTTGCTGAATCGTACCGTTGCATGGTGACATTGCACTTCAAAGGACAGCTATAAGCTGATTTTATCAGCACCTTTAAACTCTATGAAGACATGTTGCTTGATGTTGATGCTCCTGTTCTGAGTCTGCTGTTGATTCCAGGACGAGTACAGCGATCGTCGGGAGGGCGCCTCAGAATCAGAGCAGGATAGTGTCAGCGAGGATGAGTCCGCTGTCAAGCCTCACAGACGCGCAGTCAAGTCTGCGCAGCCTGCTCGCAGCCTCACTAGCCAGCACAGCGATGTTGCCTCTCAGCTTGGTCAGCATGACCATAAGCTTTGTGAGCGTTCATACTTCTAGCTAGATGCTGTTGATCTTGGTTGCTGCTGCTTGTTGGAATGTTTCCTTTTCTCAAATAGCAGTACTCTATTGTCTAGTGCTTGTGTCCTCTATTATCATAGGTCTTGGCATTTGTCAATGGTCAGCATGCACATGACCTCTGCTATATGCACTCATGGAGTGAACGGCATGCGTCTGAATTCTTGCACATGTTCAGGTGCTAAGAGTGGTCGGCTTGAGAGCTTGTCTGGCGGTAGCAAACAGAGCCAGTCAACTTCTTCAAAGTTGCGCTTGTCAGCAGACTCTTCCAATCTGCTATCATCTGGCAGACCGCGTTTGCATCACGTCAACTCTGATGCTGACAGTCATCCTAGACGAGCAACCAGCCAGGCTAGACTACCAACTGACAGTGGCAACCGGTCTGCATCGGTTGAGCGCCAAAGGACGTCTGATCTGTCCAGCAGGGACGTGTTGGATGCGGCTGAGGATGGCAAACTCAAGGACGAAATGCAGTCTGAGGGTGTGGCTGCTGTCAGGTACGTCATTCTGTTTGCATTGCAATGTTTATCTCTGCACAATTTGCCATTTTGTTGATTGCACAGTTGCGCACTTTCGCGCAAGCTATTGCATATCAGTCTTGCCTTGTTTATGTAACACATTGCAGCTGATGTGAAGCTACAACTCCTTTTGGGCTTTGTTAGTATGTATGGTGTTGTCTGCTTGCAGCAGCTTGTTGAGAAGTTGTGATTCTGATGTGATGACATGCAGTCTGCCATTGGAAGATGGCATGGACCTCCTAGACAAGAGGACACAGCGCCTAGCATTGCGCAAGGCACTGTCACACACCATGTCTCTGCATCCAGACACATCTGCACGTCTAGATTCGTCAAACGCCCCAAGCCGTGTGCACAAGCTGTTACATGCCAAGTCAGATCTCCAGGCTACAGCTAATGGCTTCTCAGCATCTCCGAAACATCCTCTAAAAGCGTTGAAAGTGCGTGTGAAAAGTGAGGACAAGCCCCATCAGCAGCTCAACGGAATGGAATCACCGGCAGCTGCTGACCTTGTTCAGCACAAAAGGAGCAGAGGAGGGACTCAGACCCCCAGAGACCATCACCTATCAGATGCAACGCCGCGTGCTCGCAATGGCCAGCATCCTCGCACTTTTGACGCTACTCCTCGCTCATCTTATTTGGCCACACACCCTAGCGCCCCAATGGCACAGCTGGTGGAGTCAGATCTATTTGGGGATTTCTCCCCTAGAAAATGCACTATGGAGCCTCGCACCTCTGCACCTGTGGCTAGTCCTAGATCACAGCCAGCAGCAGTGGCAGCCTCTAATGCTGTACCAGCAGAACCAGAAGCATTAGCAGCGGTCACAGAAGAACCAGTTACAGCTGCTCAGCCGCAGGCAAAAAGTGGCCTCAAGGTCACGCTCAAGCATCACAGACTGGCAGGCATAGATGCTAGCAAGCCATTCAGCCAAAGTGCGCCAGCAGCAGCAGAACAGCCTGCAACGCCAGCTGCTAAGCCTAGCCCCCCTGCTGTTCAGACAGAAGCTGAGTTAGCAACACAGGTCCAGGACAAGCTGCAAGAGCCTGCTGTGCCTGCTCCTATGCCTGCCCAGAAGGTACACTTTGTGTCTGCAAGTGTTCAAACCTGCAGTACTTGGCACAATGACAAAGAGTAAACCTGTATGTTACCTGTTCCATGTCAGTGTTTCAAGCAGCTGGTCTTATGGCTGTCAAACCTGCTCATTCATGACATCATCATGAGCCCATTTCAGCATGTTGTGACACCTCCAGGGTCAAAGTGGCTGAGTTTATCTTGCTTCATGCAGGCCGTGAAGCGTAAGCCGGGCAAGCCTGGTAGGCCTCGCACAGTCAACAGGCTGCCAGGTGGCAGTCAGGACGTGCTGCGCTCTCCTGCAGCTGATGCAAGATGTCAGGTGGGTGTTCAAGCTCCTGCTGCACCTGATTGTCATCTCATGTCTGCACCCTTCACTGCATGTGCTAGGCGCTGAGGACCCTGGCTATCGCCAGGAAAATGTCCTTGTCTGCTTGTAGAGATTCTCCTCATGTTTGTCTTGGTGCCCTCATTGCATTGATCACCTCTTGGAACATCTATCAAAAGCAATCGTCCAGCTCTGCATCTGTTTAGCATAACTCTGACCATGCAGTTTATGTCAACAATACAGGCAATGGCAGAGGCCAATCATATGGAGTCTGTTGTGCCAACAGCCGGGCCCATGGCACCTCCAGAGACAGATGCTCAGCCCCTTGAGCCCTCCTCATCTGCTGCAAAAAGCAGAGGAAGGGCACGCAAGAATGCCAAGCAAGCTGTGCCCACTCTCAGCACATGTACGTACTCACATTTGCCTGGTGCCAGCAGGCATGGGCTTTCTGCAAGACCAACTTCACTGCATTCTCCTCATCGTAATGTCATGGTCTATGTGTGTTTGGTGTGTTGCAGGTTTTGTGCGTGTTTGTCCTTACAGCTTCATGCTAGCTATAGCTGCTGTGAAACCCAAGCTGCTACATGCTGATTGGGCACATTTGTACATGCAGTGGGGAGCAGAAGGTTGCGGTCAACATGCATCGAGGAGGACACAGTCAAGTCATCTTTCCTATCATATGACTCCAAGAAGCAGAAGGGTTCTGCCATACTTGTAGCCCATAGTTTGCTCAGCACTCAGCATGAAGCATGGTCAGCATTGTGTCAGACTCCCACCACAGTGTCATCAATCCTTGATGGTCAGACACCACAGCCAGAGGCCAACACTGCTAGTCTTGTCCAGGCAGACTCCAGCAGAGCACATGCAGCACTGCTTTTGCACGCTGCTGCTGCATCTGCCCTGTCTGACCTAGAACAACAGCACGAGCTGGAAGGCAAAGTGCTCACCAGTTCTATGATGCTCGCTTCCAACAACACAGCAGCTGACAGACCCTTCTCTCGGCGGCAGGCATCATCAGATTTGTGCGGTCCCAATGTACAGACCAGCACTGAGGTGGTCAAAGAGCAGCCTTTGAGCTTTGCCGGTGCTTGTGCAAGCTTATGGGCTCCCTTGCAGACCAACAGAGCTTCTGATTGGCTGTACGAGAGCAAGAAATGGAGCAAGGATGACTTGACTTACCAGGATGTTAGGTCCCCTCGCAGGTATGTGCTTTCACACTGTACTGCGCTATTGTGCTGACCACGGTGTGACAGTGTAGAGTTGTTTGCAATGCATGCAAATGACTGCTGGATGCTATGCTCTTTGCGACACCTCGTTCATATGCAAGTGTATATTTGAAGCGCAACGCCTGAAGAACTGTCTAGTGATGCTGAATATCTTTGTCTGTATTGTAGGGCCACCAGTCACCGCATGTATGATAGTGGATGGGATGATCTTCAGGCACGCCAAAGCTGTGAGATTGGGACGCTTCAAATCTACCAGGAGTGGTGTCCAAAGTGAACCAGTCTGGTCATTTGATTTGATTTTGATTCTCTTGTCAGGAAATCATGGTTGGGTTTATGGTGTGCCATCTTGGTGTGTGTAAATTATTCGTGATCTTGTCAACATTTTTTGGAAGCCCTCCTACTTTGCAGCTTGTTCACAACTCGGCAGTCAACAGCACAAGCAGGTGTGACTTTTTGCTTTTCACACTTGTGTAATCTGTGCTGAACAGCTTAGAAGCACCTGTACACTATGTCTTGACTGGAGCTGGCGCAATGGGCAGTGCAACTGCTCTTCAGCCTTTTCTGACGAGTGAACCTTTCTGCTGTAAGAGATGAGTACTCATACAAACCAGATGTGTACACGCAAGACGAGTTGCTGCTCAGTCAACCCATCAGATATACAACGTCATAATCGTAACGGCTGCGGCAGGCTTGCACAGACCATCTTGTGAGCACAATGCAGTAGTGCTCCCTCTGCGCTGACTAGTTGAGACGTCTCTGACTCGGCAGCTGCGATACTGTGTGCTCTCATTCCGTGCACAAAGGTTCAAGCTGATTGTGTTCGAGTATGGCAGAAACGACGCAGCGCCCTCCGCTGCAGGAGCTCCTGCGCAAAGCAGTTCGGGCGCCCGATTGCATTCACACCCAAGATGGAGGGGCTGTGCTAGCCCTGGCAGTACATTGTACGTCCAGAATCAAGCTTTGCTGCTGAGTCTGCGCTCCAAACAGCAGGAATGTCATATGCTGCGTCCGCTGTCAACACAGGCCTTTTCATTGAAGCCGGATTCACCAATGTTGACTACGTACGAGGGTCTCCATATCATCCTGAGCCCGAATGGAACCGCAGTCATGATGCCTGGATCTTTCGGTATAAGAAGTGAGAGTGGGAAGTGCACAAGAAGTTATCTGAACTAGCTTCAATCGCTGACACCCATTGAACACGCCCTCCGTTGTGCAGGAAGGGTTGTGCCAATACTTTCACCTATCACTGTGGATTGAAGCAACATACTGGTCAAGCGTATATGCATGTAACTGAAGACAATGGTGGTGACAATGTCTCTTTCATGGGTCTCATTCTCCACAAGTATATCCAGGATGTTGCAGCTCTCAGACAGGACACCTGGCAAGGTACTGTGCCATAATTTGTGCACATGCTGCCATATCAACTTGTTGTTAGTTCCTTTCTGCAAGACAATGATACTGTGACATGCCCAATACAGGCGTTGTGTCCAATGAGGAGGATCTAACAAAGTTCTTTGACAATTACATCATGCAACCGGTGTTGACAAAAGCTGTCCCCAGTTCAGAGGACCAGCAAGGTGACAACCAAGACTATGGGTATGCTTGCCTCAAAACATTGACAAAAGCCTTAAGTCCTTATGCAGCACATACGCCCAGAGTTGCAACAAAGGTATTTTTCTGTTCCTGTGCAGGACCAAGCTCACAGCAGTGGGCGTAGCAGCCATTGTTGCTTTGCTGGTGTGGAAAGTCAAAGGATCTCAATGAGCATGGCATTGTCTCATGACGTGACTGCTTTTGTACTATGGCTCACAATTGTTTTTAACTTTTGTCAAGCTAGTGAAAAATTTCGCAAATGTGATTGCACAAATACATGGTTTGATGTCACCAATGTAGCAGTGTTGCAGAAGCTTGCGTCAGTCCAACTCTGCTAAACCAAGAACATGAACAAACGAAGCTATTTCTTCTTCTTGTTTTTGCGGACATCCTGTTTGATCTTGACCAGCCCTGGCATGGACAGCTTGACAGTGCCAACAAAGGCGTTGATCATGTCCATGTCAGGCACAGCTTTGATGAAGTCCTTCTCTCGAGCTGGAGCATCTGCTTGCCGAGACAGCAGCTCGACAGCCTGCAAACGAAGCAGCAAAACCATGTATGCAAGTACAGTCTGTCAAAATGGCACAAGATAGACGTAAAATCTTGGGTGCATGTAGCCATGGTGACCCTGAGGCTGTGTGCAATGCAGCATGTGTTTTTACACTTGCATTCAATGTATGCACACAGGGGCAACCAGTCAGTTTTGCTTCATGCTAGTGAGCTCACACCCATGCAGGATGTATAGCACACTTAATATAGCTGGATTGCCAGCAACAAATGGAAGCACTTCATCCTGCAATACTGGCGTCAACTTCTCCTGTTGCATGCGATTGCATGCAGCAGTGCTCAGTTTGCCTGACTCTGGCAGGACTCAGGAAACTTCCATAATGCACTGTGCATCCACAAACGGACAGTCACATTGAAAGTTGGGCTCACCTGTCGGGCTGCTTTGCCTTTGCGTTGTGTGCCAGGCGTGAGCTTCAGCTTGTACTTGTAGCCTTGCAAGGCTGAGTAGGGCGCGCATACAGGCACAGCAAATAGCAGAACATCATCTGGTTGTGGCGCTCCAGTCAAGCTGTCCAGCTGGGTTAGCCTGTCCCTGTCTTCTGGGTCCAAGACCTCCACATTCTCTTCTGCTAACAGAGCAGCAATCTCCTGCTGCTCAGCTGTGCTTGTGCGCTGCTGCTGCTGCTTCTGCACATACACGCATACACCGGGTGTTGCAAAGTCTGGGTTGCCTTGACTGATTGTGCCAGTTAGGGCCAGCTTGTCATGCGCCCACGCTGTATCAAGCGCATGACAAGCTGGCCCTAACTGGCACAGACTCCCTACAATGTGACTGTCATCAAAAGTTTGAAATGCTATTGCACTGCCACATTGTTTATGGTGGCAGCTTGTGCATGGTTGTACATTAGAATGCATGTCATGGACCTGTCCACTCCCTGCTGTGTCAGCTTCTCCTTCTCCTTCCTCTTCTTCACTGCTGCTGGCGCTGCCATTTGTACCACCAGCATCCCCAGCCACCTGCTGTTCTGTCTCTGCCTGAATCCCACGGGGACCATCTGTATGCCCAGCAGAGACATGACTGGCTGCAGGCGCATCCCCAGCATTAGCTGCTCCTCCAGGGATTGCTTGGCTGTTGGAAGCTGCTCCAGCATTTATAGCCCCTCCAGAAGCTGCATGATTGGCAGAAGCTGCCCCAGAAGTTGCTGCTTGTGTGCGCTGTTGCCAAGCCAACCTGTTCTTGTCAATCTCAGCTTGCCTCTCAGCAGCGGCCTTACTCATTTGATTGGCGCCAACTGCTGCGAGAGCCTCAGCAGTTGGTGTTGAGTTGAGCAGGGCGGTGGTCGCTGCTGAGGCATCGTCACCCTTCTTGGCTTTGAGCTTGGCCTTGTGCGCCTCCTTCTTTTCCTGCTTGCTTTTCTGCCCACCTGCCACATCGCCCTTAAGGTATTCAGACCATTGCTCACTCATCAACAGCAGGCATGATGACTCTTTCTTCCCCACAATGGAGACGACTTTTCTGTTCTTCATCTTGAACAGAATGGTTTGCAAGATCATTGTTGTGGAAACTTGAACCACAATGGGGAGATGCAGATGTCTGCATACGTCTTGCACTAATGAACAGGAAGGCCCTGATGCCGTATGTGAGTTTGTGACGCCTTGTCTTTGCTGACTTCCTGACCTGCCTAAGCATGAAGAAGTGCTGACTGGCTTTGTCTTGGAGATTATATACAGCACTTCAGCACAAGGCTGGCCTGAGCAACACTCACGAATCACTTGATGCAATGCCTGCTCTTGTATACACCACATCAAGGTGCTGCAGCTTGGGTCACTGTGCAACTGCAAGAGCAACAAAGACCTGAAGTAGCTTTTCATCCCATTCCTGAACAAAGGCACGTCCTTTTCTTGGAAAGCACGTGTCTCAGCAGGAGCTGTGAATGCCCCAGCCTGAAAATAGATTGGATAGCAGTTGTTCTAATTGCCAATATACACTTCGGCACTACCTCATCTAAATAATCCATAGCGAGAACTTGAACACTGAGAGCATGATGCACGATGCATCTGAGCCCACTGTTACAAAAGCTGCCCTCCATGCTTGCAAACTTGCCACAGCCACTAGTTGGTTGTCAACATTCACGATTCACAAAAGCCTGAGACTCACCAGCAGCTCCAAGGAACTGCATAGCCAGCTCCCGGTCCTCTTCATCCTGGTCTGCGTACTTGGCCTTGGCCTTTGCAACCTTTGTCTTCTTCCCTCTCACCGCCTGCAAGCCAGTCACGTCCTCGTCAGCATTGCTGTCTTGTTTGTTTACGCAGGATAGAGATCCTTTGTTGCAAGTCACTGACGCCTTGCTGCCACCTCTTGACGCTTGTTTGTAAGAAGACATGTGGCCATGTCTGCCTGTTGCAAAGCGGTGATGCTTGGAGTGATGGGTGCAACTGCTGGGCTGGCTTGCAGGGTCAGGGCACCCCAGCCCTCAAGGGTCACTGCATCTGCTGGCGGCACAGGCAGACAGTCCAAAAACAGCCTCAAGACAGCACCTGCGCATCTTCAGACAGGTCAATGATCCAGCTGCATGTGAAACATCACCTGAGGGGATGAAAGTTGCAGAGCATGGTAGGCTCAAACCGCAGACTAGCCTGCATTTCTCCCCAATCATTAGAACTGGCAGCAAATCAATGCAGCAAAACAGTACGTGCCCAGCGCACCAAAGAGCCTACATGAAAGCTTCTTAGTCGTTCACTGACCTGCTGTTGAGGCTGGGTCTGTGCCCCTGCTTGGGCCTGCTGCCCTTTCCCTTCAACCTGCTGCCCTCTGCCTTGGGCTTGTTGCCCTTTGCTTGCTCCTCCACCTGCCTTGGCTTCCCTTCTTGCCTTCTCAGCTTTCCTAGCCGCCTCCAGGCTCTGCCCATCTGACTGCTGCTTGATGTGTCCAGTTGTGTTGTCTGTGGCTGCTGGTGCTGGTGCCTGTGAAATGCCTGGAGCAGGATCCAGGGAGCCGGCAGCTTCAGTATGACCAGCAGCAGAGCTGCCTGGAAGGCCGTTGGCTGTGGTGGAGCTGCCAGTACCCGCCTCTGAACCCTGCATCTCAAAAGACAGAGAAGCAACTTAACAATACAGTAACTCACTACTACTGAACATCGCGCTGTCCAGGGTGATGTTTGCTGTGGCAATTTTTGCCAGCACAAGACATGGGCACAGCTGCGTGCAATTGACGCCCATGCGCACAGCTGCACATGAAGTGCACACGTGACCAGGCCCTGATGATGAAGTTGACCCATCTAAACCTTGATGAAGATGGCTGGCAGCAATCTTGTGGCGCCAGGAAGACTAAATTTGCAAATGGGAACTTGAGCACTGACCTGCTTCTTCATCAACTTGCGTTCTTTAGCTGACAGGTGGCGCCGCCCAGTGGCCCCAGCGGCGGAACTGTCTCCCTCAACTTCCTCATCTACAGCAGACATTGGCCCCGACTCAGAAGCCTCCTCAGGTGCTGACAAACCATACCTGCGATCAGTCATGAAGCTTCACAAATGTCATGTGGACAAAGATGATGTCATTAGCACATACCATTTGGTTCTGACAATCCTGCCGCTGCAATATGGTAGTAGAGGAAATGTATCATAATGGGTTCTCACAGCAGGAATTGGCATGTTGGCACCATACAGGAGCACGTCAGAATGTCAAAACCAAGAGCAGTAGCTTTGCATTGGCGTACATACATGTTTGTAAGAGAGAATCAACGCTGATGGCAAGCCTGACCCTGATCCTGAGCCTGACCAGCCTTGGGGCGAGCACAAGAAGCATCTTGGCGGATAGCTATGCTGTCAAGTTTTTACTTGGTCTGAGATGCACCTACATGATATGTCTGTAGCCACCACAGCTCCTGAATAAGGTGCAGCATTCTGCCTAGAGATCAATCGTGGCACACATACCATCAATTCATATAGAATGTGTGCACATGTAGGGTCAGAATGAGGACAAGGGTTGGGTCCATAGCTGTGTACCTGGAGTAGCTCTGAGCATGCTGCATCTGCCTGTTTGTTGGCTGTGCTGCGCTGTCCAGGAATGCTTCTAGTGCACTGGCTGCATTGCCAGAGCCCTGCTGGGATCCAGCTGCAGGTGTAGCTGGCTGTAAAGCTGCATCTGCACCATCGTCTGGGATCTCATCTGCAAAACATGCAATGCACAACAATGAGTAAGCGTGGTCATTCAGCGCTGTCAGCACAGTACGCTTGGGCAACTGCAGCAGGTGATGCCTGCTGAGACTACATCACCCATGTCATACATCTATGGTAATGTGTGAGGGTACAACCGTGTTGCATAGTTTTTGTACTATCTCTCAAGTCCTGTAGTGAAGCTTTGCAGCATCGTTCAAGTAGACACTATTGGTCATGCATACTGTAACAACTGTAGCGACAGTAGCAGTGACAGCGCTAGCCAGTATCTTGATGTCATCACTGCATGCTGCATTATGCACATCGTAGGTGGAGATGGGTACCTGTCTCTGGCATATCCTCATCGTTCAGATCTTCAGTACCATCTTGCTGATCCAGAGCCACTGACTCACCGTCTGCCAGCTTGGGCGCCCGCTCACCAAGATGGGCTGCAATGGACGACTCATCCTGTGTAAAGCAATAACATGGTGTTCTGGATGTTGACCAATTGGATACACATGCACAAACATGCATGCATTCAGAGCTGGCATGCAGACTGCACACTGATGCAGCAGGCAGGGTAGCTGTTCATGAGGAGCACACAACAAAAAGCAAGTAGCAGATACAGACTGAGCTGCCAAATGAACATTTTCAAACGTAGGCAACTGCATAATGAGAATGAATGATGAAGGATGAGCAATGCGCGATCCATGATGAAGTACATCATTGTGGCCCAGCAAAGGCCGCAATACACAGCTGTTTGAACAGCAAAGGAAGCGTGTGTGCCAACAGAAATCAGGGCAGGGTGCTGACCAGCTTGAAGAGGAAGGCAAAACCCATAACAAGCGGGTTGGGGGGCATGAAGTTCTTCTTGCCCCTGATCATGAAGGACCCCACTGTCAGGTACTCCCCAGTTGGAGCTGTCTTGGATACCTGCAGCCAACAATACGCTCTGTATGCAAAGGCTGGACATGTCACGTCTATGACATGCAATCAACCTATTGTATTGTGCTCACTTCACAATACAAGATGCAACTGGAGCAACTGACCCTGTTAGAATGCTGGCTGCCCACAGCGCAACTAACCAGCATCTGTGTGAGCAATGCAGAATTGGCCAATATCTGAATTGGAGCCTGAGGCTTTTGATGTGTATGATCACACTGAATCACATTCTCAATGTACATTAATGTCTTGGCTTCCTCGTGGTCATCTGAAAGTTGAGACAATTGTCTTGAGCTTGGGGAGACCTATGTCCCAATGTAAGACCTAGGCAAGGGACCCTATCTGGTTGGACCCATGACCTAAAATTTACAAGTATGCTGGACACTGCTATGCTTGACTGATAGGCAATGCCCATAGAGGATTGCGCCTTGCACAGAAGCTGATGTCAGTGGAAGCTGGTGCGCACCTGGTGATGATGCACCCACCAAGCCGACGTCACAATCTTTGCGTCCCAGGCAGCACTGCGGCAGACACAGGCGCAGCCAGCCTGAGATATGCTCAAAGGAGGAAGTGCCTTCTCAGGTTCATGGTTTTTGATGATGGTGGAGGCTGCACCATGCAGATCAGCATGCACATACAGGTCTCCCTTTCTGCAAGCACATCAGACACAGTCAGCATGCACATACTCTCCTGAAGGTACAACAGACATAGTCAGCATGCACATACATGTCCCCCCTTCTGTGAGCACAGCAAGTTTGATGTGGCACAATGCTGACAAGCAGGGGCTGTGGGGTTGGTGGTTGGGGGAGATGCATCTTTGCGCTGATGGCCCTTGAAGCACATACAAGTCTCCTTTCCTGGAGGTGCAGCAGGCACAGTCAGCTTGAAGTGCAGGCAAACGGCCCAAGTTTGAAGGGCCAAGTGCCTGTGTTTGTCTGCAGCATGCCATGGGCCGGGCTGCTTGGTTGCAGTTTGCGCAGCTGTAACTGCTCAGACCACAAAATACATATGACACGATCAGATAACATCCTATACGTCAGTAACAAAGGCAAGAATCACATGTATGCACCTCAGAGTAAGGTGAAGCCTTTTACAATCCTGTGCTAGTCGTCAATCGTTGAGAGATGGTCATACAAATCTTTGATCTCAGACTGAGCCTGTCAGGGAAGCTATTGTGAGCTCACTTGAGGTAGCGCTTGACAATCAGCTCATTCTGTTGTGCATCTCTGCCGCTGATGACCAGGTAATTTTCGCTGGTCACAAACCAGTTGAACTTCTCAAACCACAGGGGCTTGCGCACATGCTGGATGGCTGTCTTGGTGCGCACTTGGCTCAGCTGCTGCTGCGCCTTCTTCTCAGCTGCCTTCAGCGCCTTCTCATTGGCGTCCACTGTCTTCTGATGCTTCACGATGTGCTGCTTGCGCTTCTCATAGTGGATGCGTGCGTTGGCATATGCGTTGAAGTCCAAATCAAGCTCCACCTGCAAGAAGCATGTTGCATGTTATGCTTTCTGGCACATGTGTCCAGCAGTAGACAGCTGCAGTAGACAGCTGCAGTAGACAGCTGCAGTAGACAGCTGCCATTTACCTGTTGTGATGCTTGGGCTGTGCATGGGAAAGCATTTTTGCAATGCTTGAGTGACATTGAAAGTTGCGATTGCAGATCAGAGGTGGGCATTTCAGCAGCAGACTGACATGCAGCTTCACTCTTGGCTTCCCACCTTAGTAGCAGGCCGTGTCATGGCTTCATCGTCAGCATCCTCCTCGTCCAAAAAATTCTCCAGCACAACTGTGATTTTGTTCTTGTCCAAGGCCAGGGAGTCAATGAGACCTGCCACTGGATTACCAGCTCGCCGCTCTGCCTTGATCATCTGACCTAGCTCCCTCCAGTCCAAGCCTGATGCCAAGGCCTCCCTGACTGCATTGATGGCAGCATCCACAGCCTCCAGGTTGTACTCAATCAGGGCAGCCTGCAAGGTTGCAATGTAGCAGTCAGACACATGATCATTGATGCAGCTCTTCCCTGATAGCAAGGCATTATTGACTGCGGTTGTGGCTGCACCAACTGCTGCCAGGTCATGATCGCTCAAGGCCACCTGTATGGACATGGGCGCAGTGAAAGGATGCTCCTGGCTGTTTTATTGAGGCCTTACAATTTGTTGCTCTCAAACCCATAGCCTGTGCATCAGGTCAGCACCATTGCAGTCACCTAGCATACGTTCACAGAGAAACCTGCAGAGGGGCTAGCTAACTTTTGACAACTGTCTTTCTTTCTACACTCTGCCCACCCATCTGACTGGGCAATTGATCACATTGAAAGCAAGAGGGAAGCTTGTGCAACTTCCTGCTGAACAGGCATATGCTGAAATGCCTACCCTACAGTTGGACTGGCAATGCACCTAAGCTACATTGAGCACAGACTGTTCCAAACAGAATTCTCACATGCCATGACAGATGACAGACTGAGCTGATGCTGAGGTTCTGGTACCTTGCTTTCTGCTTCAGCTGCGTCCCTCTCTAGGTCATCAGCTCGCTTGCCTTGGTCCATCATGATGCGGTCCAGCTTGGCCAGGGCTGCCTTCTCCTGCTGGCTCTGGTTGCGCTCCACCTGCTGCCCCTCTATCTGCATGTCAACATCTTCATCTTCAGCTGTGCATCTGTCTCCAGGGGAGTTGTGCAGCAGTCGCATGCAGCTTGACAGCACATTCCTGTGTTATTAGCTACGCCTGCTTTCCCACGGGGCATGCCTGCTTGACTTGTGCTGTAGATTGATGTCTACAGTTGTGAGCACAATTATGTCAAAACTTCTGTACCTCTGTCTCCGTTACTTCAGGCAGAGGTGCTGAGCATGCTGTACACCAGCACCTTGTGGAACAATTCAGGAGAATCCTTTGCTCTTTTGCTTCTGAACAAGCTTGTTATGATGAACAAGGTTTATGAGTTGCCCGTTGTGGCGAGTGAGATGTGCAAAGGTTGCCCAATTCCTCCAGCTTCAGAGAGTGTTACGGCTTCTTTATGCACATCATGCCTGCTGTGATGGACTATAGGCCATGCCAGTGATCTGTTGACATGCCAAGCATGCACGGGGACATGCTAGGTGCTGTGCTGTCAGTTGCTGCGAATGGATATTGGCATCTAGAAGAGTAACAGATACTGACAAAGCATATCAACATCTGAATGTGCCAGCTGAGCGTCACCCTAGCATAGAACTCATCCAAAGCGGCATCATAGGTCTCAAACTCCAGCTTCTGCAGACCCTCATTCTGCTTCAGCAGCAGAGGGTCAAAGTCCTCATACACAATACCCTCCAGCTTTTTGGCTAATTCGCTAGGGTCGGTGCCAGAGGGCTGTCCAGGGTCAGGAGCAGGGCTAGCAGGAATTGGCTGGGCAGGAGTGACTGGCGCCTCTGCAGACTGCTTCTTGCTACGCTTTGGCTCATCTGCATTGTCTCAGGTGCTGTGAGTAACAGTCAGCATTGCAAAAAATGGCAGGCTTCATTACTGATGCATCTGCAGACAGTTTCCTGCTACTCCGTGGCTTACGTGCAGAATCTCACGTGTTGCCAGAAGTCCCAGTAGTGAAGTTCCAAACTGCAGCATTGCCCAGCTGATCAGAATGCGCGCTGAGCCACTGCTGGATGATGCTGTTGAGCATTTCTGCTGAAACCTTATTGTGAACGCTGCATCATTACACAAGTCAATATGCCCTCCCGAAAGTGATGCTGCCTCGTACTGCTAGGCTGTTCAGTGCTGGCACAAGTGTGACTTGATCACAGTGACCCAGGCATGTCATGCCGGCCTTCTGATACATGTCAATCACGCATATGACTCTGACACTCATTAAATCCATTGTTGCAAGTCCAATTCATCTTTGCCTAAATGGCAAGGTTTGCATGGATCCTATTGCAATGCAAAAATAAACACACATCTGCCTGCCTCGCTTTACCTCAGTTTCCCTGAAATGCTGCTGCACTGCAATGCCTTGATCATAAACCAGTGCAACGGAACAGAACATGCAGCAGAAAAAAGCCTTTATGGAAAGGATACATTACCTGCCCTTCTATAGGTGATGTAACCTTTGGGTGCTTGACTCTCACAGTCATCCAGCCATTTCTCCCAAGCTTGTACTGCTGCCAACATCCCTTGCCGCTGGTCCGGCCCCAGGGGCTTTGCCTTGAGCTGCTGCTGAGGTGATAGGCCAGCTGAAAGGATACAATGGTCGGCCACAGCAGGACCATACGGCAATGCCACATTCAGAGCACCTGCAGACACAAACCATCAGTTGCAAGGTGGCAACAAGGTTGGTCTGGATGCACAGATGATCTGAAGAAGCCTTACATCACAGGGCTGAGGCACCGCATACATGCAGTATCCTTGCACATGGATGCTGACCATACTCTATGGGCATGGGGTCTTTGAGAGCAGAACTTGGACAAATAGTTTGTCTATGCACTTTGTACTTGATACGTCCTGATGCAGCCTGAGTGCATCTGTCAAGTCTCCAGGTCATGCTTGGTGGCAAACAAATGTTCCAAAAAGGGCGTGCACATCTTCTGATACGGCAGATCTGTAAGCCCACTTTGATTGTTTGGCTGTCATAGTGCAGCCTTCCACGGGCAAATCTCACCCATGCCCATGTGAATCTGCTAGACATCCAGCAACTTAGCAAGAACGTATTTTGGTACTTGCGCCTGCGATCAGCTTGTGATCACAGCTTGCCCTACCTCTCAATGTCTGCTTTTCATCTGCTGATTCCAGGGCAGCCTCCAGCTGCTCCTGAGATATTGCCTGCCGCAGCCTGATAGTGTGAATAGGGTATGGGTGGCGCGCCATGATGGCAAAGCCCTTTGCGTCATCCCTATGTGACCTCAGTAAGGTCAACACCTCGTAGTTGGAGTCTGCTAGGATCAGGTTGCCCTGCGTTGAATGACAAGGGCTGTGTCATGGCATGCTTTGTTGCAACTTGCATCAGCAAGTCAGTAGCAAGACCTGTCAATGGGGTCAAACATGCCTAGCTAGCACCCCTCCCCCCCCCAGAACCTCCAGGTAGTAGGCACATCGCTTTCTTGCTGTTCAAGGTGTGATGCATGTTGTGGCAATCACGCAACATTTATGTCACATGTAGATTGACCCCATTGATAGTCAAATCAGCTCGCACATGTGTGACAATGCAAAAGAAAGGTAATAAGCTGCGATGCCTGCAACAGCTTGTTGCTGTTGCTGACTTTGCTTGCAAGGTTGTCAGTGCATGCATATATGCATGACTGATGATAACACAGGCTCACATGATGCCACCACAAAACCTCTTGCAAGCAGTTGTGCCTGCAGAAGCACCTGAGAGTACAGCTCCAGGATGAGATGGTATCTGGCATCTCCAGAACCAAACTGGAAATCCACAATACGGTCAACTCCGAGCTGCTTGATGTCTTCCAAGCGCCTTGTTCGCAAATGCTTTCGCAGCTTCAGGGTAAAGTTGCTGGGTGTGTCGCTTTTCTCCTTTTGATACTACAGCAGCACGACATGCATTATGTACGCACTCTTGGTGACAGTCTGAGTATGTGTCTGGTGCCATCCCTGCATTTGTGCCTGTATATGTCATGCAGAGGTACCTGTGTGGTGTGGAAGCGACTCCCACTCTCTAACACCAAGAAAGCTTTTTCACCGTCCTCACCGCTTTTTGCCAGCTTCAGCATGTAAGTCTGCATCAAGATTGCATGGTCAATCAATGTATGAAATACATCGTGCAGCAAATCTGGTGGCCACAAGCGAGACCAGCACAGCTACAAGCACTGCCTGCAAGCAGAAAGAGCTGGCTTCGGGGCTGACAAGTGAATGTGGATACTATTGTAAGCACCACAATTGCCAACACAGCTGATGCTCGTGTAAGATTCTGCGAGAAAAGCATATGTACCTTGCTGTTCAGATCATACAGATTTGCCACCCGCATGCCCAGCACACGCTGCCGGAGACACGCTACCTCCCCAGCGACGTCCGCTGTAGCCATGCGTTGCTTCACCATAACGTCAAATCACCAACCGAAATTGACGTAGACAGCGGCGTGCAGTATCGGTACACGAGCAGACATCGTCAAGCAACACTGGTATGACCACGGCACTGGGAAGATAAATTTAGGCAAATTGCATGCAACTTAGATGGCAGATAAAACTGATCGCGTCGACAGCGAGCGTGGTGAATCCCATGCCTACTCTGCAAAATGCAAAAGAGTACATGGCAGGCAGGAGCCGCATGCACCATGTTGGTGCACTTCTTGGAAGGAATACATCAGACAAGGCATACAATACATTCATGTCAAGCAGTGCAGCAGCTGGGTTGCTGTATATCCATCCCTGCAAATACCAGGGACATGTGCTCATTGGCAGCTGGTTGGCGACACGAGACGTGCTCATTGAGCATGTCTGCATTGATTTGGCTCAGGCGCAATCTGTAGGTTTTCTGCAAATTTATAGAAACCCTGTCACCTGATATGACGACGTGCATGATACATGCGTTTGCTCTGCCTGTTCGACCCCGTCCGTCGTCCTGTCTGTACTCCTTGTGAGCTGCACACAGTACACGAAGCATTGGCTGTCGCATCAGTCGCTGTTGTCAGCTCAGTCCCCTACGCCAAATCTGCCAAATCTTGCCAATATATCAGCATGACAACGCTAGCTGAGTCTTTCCTGGCTGATTTGGATGACTTGGATGATGCAAGCGATCGTGAACAAGACGATCAGCAAGAAGAGGACGATGCAGATGAGGTTAGCTCAGCCCTCTGTCTGATTGTTGCTTTGATCCTGAGCCCTGTCAGACATAGTGTCTGCCACAGATGGTGGTGGACGACATCGACAACCTCAACTATGACAGCTTGGAAGCTGTGGCGCATCTTCGAGCCAGCGATAGATACCGGGAAATTATGCAGGTAGGGCACCGTTTAGTCAAGCTTTTTACTGCTTGTGCGCTCCCAGGCTTGCATTTGATTGGCACATACAGCCCCATCCAGCAGCTCATTATCTGCATCACGTATATCTGCACAATAAGCAACAGCAATTCATATGTGCATGCTGTCTATTTACAGAGAGTGAAAGATGCGCTAGAGGGCAAAGAAGAGAATAACAGAGTCTGGACAGGTCCGTCAGAGGAAGATCCTACGTATAGGCTGCTGGTGGACTGCAACCAGCTAGCTGTTGACATAGACAATGAAATAGGGATCATTCACAACTTCATGCGGGATAAATACAGGCTGAAATTCCCAGAACTGGAGTCCCTTGTGCACCATCCCATTGACTATGCAAGAGTGGTGCAGGCAATAGGTATGTCAAGCATTCATGTCCTGCCGACTGATTATCTCAATCCATGCTGATATTGAGTTATGCTTGTGGCCAATGACATAAACAGCTTATGACAATCATGTCGTCGTGCAGGCAATGAAATGGATCTTACAATGGTCAATTTAGATGATGTCTTGCCACAGGCAACCATCATGGTTGTGTCTGTCACTGCATCAACCACATCAGGCCAACCCCTGTCAGCAGACATCCTGCAAAAAGTCTTGGACGCAGCATCCATTGCCTTGCAGTTGGATGAGGACAAGTCATTAATCCTGCAGCTGGTGCAACAAAAAATGCACAAGATTGCTCCCAACTTGTCTACAGCTGTGGGCACTGAGGTGGCTGCCAGGCTGATGGGTGTTGCTGGAGGCCTCATCAATCTGTCCAAAATGCCTGCTTGTAATGTACAGGTAGGGCACTCCACTCAGTGTGATATTTGGAGCTGTCGTCGTGTAAGGTATGTGTAAGATGTGTCCTCAATGGCTGCCAGGAACAGGTTGTGTGAAGTCGTGTCCATAAAATGTATGACATAGATGCTTTGCATGTCACCAATGCCTGATACCACCACTGTAACAGAGCTGTTCTGCTGTTTCACCTGTGCTCGCCTGCGGGGATTACGAGTGCCGTGGTGTTGCAAGTAAGGTGGCAAATCGTACGTAGCAATGCCAGCATGACATGCATGACATGTTTATTTGAGATGTGCAGGTGCTGGGAGCCAAACGAAAAACACTTGCTGGCTTCTCAACAGCAACTGCACAGCCCCACCAGGGCTTCATCTTCAACAGCGATGTCATTCAACAGACTCCCCCAGGTTTGAGGGGTAAGGCCAGCAGGATGGTGGGGGCCAAGTGTACCTTGCTGGCCCGCATGGACGCCTATGGCCAGGACCCCTCTGGACAGGCTGGGGAGGCTATGAAGGTATGGGGGCATTCTGGACTATTGCTGAAACTTTGGCGTTGTGCCTTCGTTGCAGCTTTTGACGACATTCATCCTGCCATGCATCAGCCAATGGCAGGCACAGCATTGAGCCACATGCTAGATGCACAATCAGCATGCATTCATCTTGCTGGATCACGTCCTGGGCATATTGCATCTGTCTGCTGTAATGTAATAGCCTGCTTCTGCTTGCTGTAAGCACCAGCATCCCCCAGCAGCCATGCGTGTTGCATTTCACAACCGGCTGTGTTCACCTGTATAGGCTGAGATGAAGAAGAAAGTGGACAAGTGGCAAGAGCCAGCGCCTGCCAAGCAGCATAAGGTGCTACCAGTGCCTGATATGGAGCCCAAGAAACGACGAGGAGGGCGCAGATTCAGGAAGATGAAGGAGCGCTATGGCCTCACAGACATGCGCAAGGCAGCCAACAGGTGTGTTGACAAGCCACACTGGAGCATGCAACTCCCTGGATTATGGGAAGACTGGGCTTCTGCACGAGATATATGTTATACATGTTGCATGTTGGCTCCTGTGGGGGAATCAGTTGGCTAATGACACGATTGTGTAACAGCATGTATTTGCAAAATCCGTTCAATGTAAGACACACACTGTCACGATTGCAGGCTATGTACTAATTGCGTGTGTGTCTCGCAGGATGAACTTCAACCAGGCTGAGGAGGAGTACATAGATGGGGAGGACACCATTGGCTTGGGTACCTTGGGCAAAGAAGGCTCTGGCAGGTGTGCAACATGCTACTGCACACAGCCTTGGTCACTTGTCATGATCACTGTGCATGCATCGGAGCTCGTGGTCCCCAAGCATCGAAAGGCCAGCTTCACAGCCTGTGTGTTGCATCCTTGCTCAATCTCCGCTGCTGCACTATAGGTTGCGCATACAAGCTCAGCAGCAGAAGCAGAAGCTGACTGCCAAATCGCAAAAGAAGTTTGGCAAGCGCTTGTACGGCTCAGCAGGCGGAACTGCAACCTCTGGCTTGTCATCTTCTCTTGCCTTCACACCAGTCCAGGTCAGTACCAACCAGTCTTGCTGCCTGTGTTTGTTTATGGTGTTCAAACACAGCAAAGAGCAGCGCTGTGACTGAGAACCAGAAGGCGCTGCACAACTTGTAGCTGTCAGATCATTTTGTGTGTTCTCCTGCCAATAAGGTATGCTGTCACCTCCAGTTACACGCAATATGTTGGACTGCTACAACCCATTCTTGTCAGCACGTGACAGGCGTGGTATGACAGAGCAGCTACACATGCATTGTATGCATCAACGGTCTCGACACATGTCCCTCCGCAGGCAATGCTGTAGTTCATTTCACTGCAGTCACTTGCTTCTGCACATGCAGGGTATCGAATTGACTAATCCCTTGCTGCAAGCCCAGCAAGAGGATGCGCAACGCAGTGGCACAGAGTCATACTTTTCAGAGTACAGTGGGTTTCGATCAATTAAAGGCAAATGAGTGTTTACTTCTGATTTTGCAAGTATATCATATAGGGATGTGCAAATTACTCATTTTTTTGGACCCTTGTCATCAATTGCCCAGTAATGTAACCAATTGGTAAGTGACAAAGTAATTTATCATCGAACTACTACTGTCTAACTGCTATATATGGCCGTTCTCAATTTTGAAAGCGGCAAAGCACTGGGCTTATTTTGCCCATTTCTGTGAAATGAAATGAAACGAAGATTGCTTAAATCACCTTATTTCACGACCCCAGCATGCTGCGCAGTAAATTAGCAATAATTGCTATAACGTGTCTATTCAGTAACGATTGATGAAAGGTAGTCTGCGGCTACGTAGCAGTAAATAACGGATCACATGGCGACACACATAATAACTTAAGCACTTCAATGCATACATATGTCACTTTTTGGGCCTCGGTAACAATGAAACTGTAACGATTGAGATTTTGCGTGCTACCCGATGATGATATATACACAAACGACATTAGACAAACAGTGTGACTCAGCTCACAGCTTTCTTGCCCTCTGCCTTGTGTTCAACACTGTGGAGCTAGCAAACCCCTTCTGTTTCTTCAAAATCAAATCCATGAAAGCAAGAGCATGTCAAGCCAAAAAATTGTCCCACATCCGGAGGTCTCTGGTACTGGTGAAGTATCTCTGGGGAACCCAGCCATCATTTGTATCAGAGATCAGCCATCATCCATGGTTAACTGGCAATGTGCCCAGTTAATTCCCTTTGACCTCATATGACTGGGCCACCTCAGCCAATCAAGGCGCCACCCTTAAGCGTATCTCTGAAGGGCCCAGTCATTATGGATCAGAGGCCAACATGCCCACTTGGCCTCAACACATCCCCTTGCTTCCTTGGCACTACTGGCCTTTCGTCAATTCTTGGTACTGGCAAGCCCGCCCAGCATTCCCCTCTCAGCATACGTCTATGCTGTACTGGGTGTACCCCCCACCCAAACCGGTACTGTAGTGCCTGATCTGTTGAATTCTTATAGACGGGCATTTAGTTCAGATTGCGATTATGGGTCAACGGTCGTGACGGTCAACGCCACTGTTCACAGGCTTTTCGTCCCCATGAAAGGTCGTCGGTCTGATAGAAACGCGCACGGAAACTGTACAAAGCCGATCGACATGGGGGAGTGGTGCCTTAAACCTCACTATTCCCACCAGTGTCTAGCTGTAGCAGAACTGAGAGATGTCCCATAGAGTGAGAACTGCAATGTACGAAACGCACCACAGCCATTATGGCGCCAAGAAGGAGAGTTTCGTGAAGTAAAATCGTGCCAGGGGACAATACAGAGCTGAGGATTACCAGGTACTTCGTCAGGCTGTGACCAGCCATGCTGGCAACAAAGCTGACACCAAAGACATGGGCCCCTTTGCAGGCTACAACTGCAGCTCTCTGTGCTGGCTTATACTTGCCAACCTGCACCAGCACACATCATTGCAGTCAGACACATCACAAAACATGATGATGTGCTTGCTGGTGGCAGACAGAAGCGACCTGGGCTCAGCAGTACAAGCAAGGACTGGATGCTTTTGACAAAGGGAGAACTGCAGGCTGCCATGGTCACTGACAGAGCTGGTTTGTGTACCTCAAAAGCTCACAGCAGTACATGCTGGATCATAACTGTCACACACTGTACTTGCTGCGCACTATTGATGTCAAAAATTCATGCAACACATTATACTGTACGCAGTTTGCAACATTGTGGAACGCAGGCAGACACTCAGTGACTTCCTGCAGCACATCGCTGCGTATTCCTGCAATGCAACAACATATTGATGACAGGAAAAGGTGCAATGTTGCAGCATGCTGCTACCCATTCCTAAGCAGGGCAATGCTTCTCTGTGCAGCAACTATCGCACCATTGCCCTGCAGAGCTTAGCTGGGAAAGCCTATGCCAACGTGCTGAGTGCACGCCTTTCACAGTGGCTGGCAGACATCCTTCTTGACGAGCAATGTGGCTTCAGACCAAGCAGGAGCACTGTTGACGCCCTGTTCAGCTTGCGCCTTCTGTGCAATGGGGCTTGGGACAAAGGCCAGACTCTGCACATTTGTATGCTGGACCTGACCAAAGCCTT
>JAABUP010001074.1_pt1 | contig 58180 bp, 68 predicted proteins | sample 5559201 | NCBI WGS metagenome assembly JAABUP01 (sample SAMN10711887, study PRJNA513373) | rock metagenome | isolation source: Antarctica rocks | place: Antarctica | reverse complement strand
AGAAAAGAAAAGAAAAGAAAAGAAAAGAAAAGAAAAGAAAAGAAAAGAAAAGAAAAGAAAAGAAAAGAAAAGAAAAGAAAAGAAAAGAAAAGAAAAAGAAAAAGAAAAAGAAAAGAAAAGAAAAGAAAGACTACGACTTTCGGCGTCAATTCAATGAGAAGCCAAGTTCAATCCCACTGAGGCAAGTGTTTGTGGTGTGAATGTAGGGCAGGATGTGGCCTTGCAGCAAGCTGACACAGCCATCCAGAGTGCTATGCAGAGCATTGGCTCAAGAGGTGGCGCTGTTGTGCTGCAGCACTACAGGTGCTCACACTGATACTTTATCAGGCCTTGAGTTTTGCCTCACAGAACAATGTCAATCAGTCATAGGACAATGGCAAAGTCATGGCTGGACCAGTTTGCTTGTGCTTGGCATGTTCCCTGCCACCATCAGCAATGTAAGTGCAGGTGTTGACTCATTCCAATGCCTGTGCGCTCTAGACTTCAGGCCACCTGGAGAATGTGGTGATGGGATGATGTTTGTGAATTGCGGACTAACCAGCTTGCATAACCAGCATGCGTGTTGGACAAGCTTGCTGCCACTCGCAGCACCATTGTTGGTGCAAGCATCATCTTGCACATAATGTGTTGGTATCTGCTGGTTATGTTGAGTGTTACTTGTCGCTGCAGGTTCATGTCAACGGATGAGCAGCTATACAAAGACCTAGAAGGTGTTTTGGAGCAGTCTTGTGACATGTTCAGGTGGCGACACCAACAGTCCAAGCAGCCTATCACACAAACAGACCAGCTCACAAGCTTGCTTGAATTCTGGGATGGCATTTGTCATTTGTACACGGGCAAAGCAAAAGCCAGTCACTGGGTTGGGCATTTGCTGAAGACTCTCAAGTTGTTCACAGCAGAGGCCAGAACAGATGCTGCTAGTGCAGCAGAAATCAGCAGTGCAGTCATAACTAATGCAAATCCACTGTGGGCAGAGTTGAAAGCACCTAGGATAAAGGCATTGTTCGAGACTGCTGACGTAGCAGACGCTAATGGCAACTCCAGTAAACGGCAAAAACGCAGTGGCACACATAGACTTGATGGCTGATTAATGATTTGAAAACTGCTTGTGCATGGTGGTCATTGTTTGCCCAATAAATGCCCTGATGTGGATCATATTGTGATTCTCGCTGGTGATGAGTTTGCAATCTGAAAGGTTTTGTAGGACCTTTTGCAATCCTGAGCTATGTGATAGCCTTAGCGGTGTTCCCTAGCATGATGTGCTTTTTCTCAGCCATGGTCTGTTGATCTAGCTAGGCCTACATTGGCTGCAATGAATGTAGTCATTATTATTGCAAGTGCCAGTGCTACACATCCAAAATGCCATGAGCACAGATTGAAGCTTCTGAGAGCGCAAGTGATGTGCGGCATTGAATTATATATTTTGAACGTAACGCCTAACTGAGACGTAACGCCTGGCGGAGCTTAGGGTTCTTGGGGGGGCAATTACGCTTGGCAACATTTGGTACTGGCATGCGCGCTAGCGCATTGACATTGACTAGCGGATCGGGCCACCTACCATTCTTCAGTTCTCTTTTGACTGCTCATCTAGGCTGTGTATAAATAATTGCGTCGAGCAAGTCTCTGCATGGTGCAGCTTTGTGGGCGTTGCAAGTCACAGAAGGCTGCTTTGCGACGTCCCAAAACATTTGATCAGGTATAAAAGTCATTTCTCATCCTCGCCATAAATCAATTGTGAACAATGTGCAATCAACGGTGTCGTGGAAAGACACAGCCATGCATGCAAGGGTGTCGTATCTGCACTTACTGCAGTTCAGATTGCTTTCTCTCAGCTACTGCTGCTGCATCTGCAGCTCTGTCGAGCTTGCTTCTATGAAGTCTTTGAGGACGAAGTGCACCAGATGATCATCACCAATAGACTTTTCAAGGCCGAAGAAAAGGTGGCTATTGGAGCGTCTGGTACGTTAACCCCTGTTCAAACGATCCTCCAAAGCTGCTGTATGCACACAGACCAACTTATTGACATCAACTACAGTGCTGTCAACCCTGGAACTCCCATAATTCACCACTGGCTGTTAAAAGCTTGACATATACATCAATCTGCAGGGGGTAAAGATTCTACCGTCCTAGCGCACCTGCTGACACTGCTCAATAAAAGGCACAACTATGGACTCAAGCTGTTTCTGCTCTCCATCGACGAGGGCATCACAGGTTGGTAATATTACCTCCTTCCTCTTCAATCATTCTTGCGCCATGCGTGACATTGGCCTGAGAAGCTGGAGTATGCACTGATTGCTGATGCTTCCATGCATATCCCAGCAAATGTGTCTGGCACAGAAACCAGCACACACCTTTCTGTTGCTGATGCTTCCATGCATCTCGCAGCAACTGTGTTTGGCACAGAAACCATCACACACCTTTCTGTTGCAGGATACAGGGATGACTCTCTTGAGACAGTCAAGCGCAATGAACAGCAGTACCAGATTCCTCTTGAGGTGGTGTCATACAAGCAGCTGTACGGCTGGACCATGGATGAAATAGTGAAGGAGATTGGGACCAAAAACAACTGCACTTTCTGTGGAGTGTTCCGCCGGCAGGCCTTAGACAGAGGTGCAACCATGATGAAGGTTCATACTTCTGCTCCTGTAGCTGTATTGTATACACTTGTAGTACACTAGTAGCTCACTAGTAGCACACTAGTAATTCACTTGTAGTGCACTAGTAGCACACTGGAACACTAGTAGTACACCAATGCACAGTAGTACAGTAGGACACGTAGTACACAGTTGTGCTGCACCTCAAGGCTGAACCAGTGCAGCTGGCAGTCTGAAATGCAAATCACGGCAGAGTTTGCAGCATCTCTTGTGCTCAAAATATAGCAGAATTTGTGCACTTGTCCACAATTCAGCTGTTCAAGCGCCAATGGGCATCTACTTGTCCCGCAGCTCATTTGCCTATTGTGTTGCAGTGAACAACTTGTTGAAGCTTGCCTGCTAGCCCTCAAGCATGCAACAGGGACTAAATCTCTTGACTCCTTCCTGACAATTGCTGGTTGATGCAGGCAGACAAGATAGCTACAGGTCACAATGCAGATGATATTGCTGAGACTGTCCTGCTGAACATCCTGCGAGGGGACCTGCCACGCCTCTCCAGATGTGCAGCAATCATCACTGGTGAGTCATGCATGAGTCATGCATGACTCATGCCATACACTACCTTGTTTTGAATGCTGCTTTAGTCTCAGCCTGCATGGTAGGTGTACATGGTACAAAACATCTGTGCTGCTGCCTTGGTATCATTCTGTAGTCTACTGTAAACGTTGTCTGTCTGCTAGATATCATGTCAGACATCTACGCTGTGTGTGTCTGTGTAAATTATGATATAAAGTACCTGGTCTGGCCTACTCTTTGCATGGTGGCCTGGCTGAGTTTGCCAGCTGTGTTTCTGCTGCAAAGCATATGAGCATAATATTCACATCAAAATGTCACTAGCTTTAGTGCACCACATGAATCGTCATACTAGTATCATGTTCTTGCCATGACTCACCACCACTTTTGGTACAAGGACAACCTGATGTATGTGTATTTCTTGTTGCTGTAGTGTAAATCACCCTACATGCATTTGCCTTTATGCAGGGGAGGATGGTGAGCTGCCTAGGGTGAAGCCCTTCAAATACACTTACCAGAAGGAGATTGTGATGTATGCCTACTTCAAGAAGCTGGACTACTTTTCGACTGAGTGCATCTATGCTCCATTTGCTGCTAGAGGCCTTGCCAGGGACTTTGTCAAAGACCTAGAGGTAATTTTCCCACATTTTACACATTTTGAACCATACCTGGCAGTGAGTCAGTCTCTGCCCTGGCTAAACAAGCAGTGAACAGCAATGTGGCACGGCAACCAGTGGGTGCGCTGCAAGTCATGGAGTATTTTGTGCAGTGATGATGTATGGTGTGCTGCCACATTCTTGAGCATTTCCTGTCTCGTGTTCATGCGCACACATGCACAGACATACCACATCACTCTTTCTGCAAGCTCTTCCACGCCAGCATTCCTGCCGAATCTGAAGTTGCGTGAGCATGTGTCTGTAGGCAACCAGGCCGAGAGGTATTGTCGATTTGATCCATTCAGCCGAGAACTTCCGCATTGAGCTAGGCTCTGAAGGCAACCTACCTCAGCCCAAGAAATGCGAGAGATGTGGCTACATCTGTAGTCAGTCAGTCTGCAAGGCTTGTCAGCTATTGGAGGGCCTCAACAAAGGACTGCCAAGCTTGGGCATCAGTCGACCAAGTCAGGTCAAGACCAGGACTGCCACCAAGGTTGCGGCTGACCAAGTGCGCGCTCAACAGACAGCTGGCGAAGCGAAGAAGGGTGAGGCAGTTGTCAGCACATGTGGGAAGCCAATTTGTGGATGCACAGCTGGGAGTGACAATGGTCATTCAGATCAGAGTGGTTCACATGGCAAAGATGGCATGCTAGATGCGTTTGCCGGCAGTGGTGGTTGTCGTGAGGCTGCTGATGATGAATCTAAAGGTGCACAAGCTGTTTATGACAGGCCTCAGCACAATGGGCATCAGGCTTCAGCACAGCAGCAGTTACAGCATCAGCAGCTGTCAGGCAAAAGTGCCTATGATACCAGCTGTGACTGTGCAGCTGTGTCTCACAAGTCCAGCAGTGTAGTGTGCAATACGAACGAAGACTGGGTAATGCCAAGCAACTTTACAGATGGCAGTGATGCCAGAACTGCACAGTCAGCTCATGTAGCAAGTATGGTTTCTGCATTGTCTTTAGGTACTGTAGATAGTAGTGCACAAGTAGAGCCGCCTGTGAGGGTGCATGGTAAGCTGTATGAAGGCAATTTGCGTGAGATTGATGCTCATCCTTCTGCTAGGAGACCAGTGCGAGCCGACTTTGGCACCACGTGGTAGTGGTTTGCCTGTAAGTTTGACCTTTTAGCTTGTATGTTTTAGACCCTTGTTCCACCCAGAAAATTTCATTTGATGCTAGACTTATTGGCTGTGTATAACTTTTTTTTACCGGATTAGCCAGTGTGCATTACTTGGCGTGAACTGATGGCAGTGTGCTTCAGACCGGCATCAGAGCAAAATGATGCAGACTGTGTTGCACACACATAGCTCGTTAATTGGCATGTAGACTGATGATGCAGTCATCTGAAACAAGGCCACCCCGAGCCACCTCGTACTTTCCTTCACAAGCGGCAGCAATGCACACCAATGCAAGTCGCAGACTACTGCCGGTGATGGTTTCCAACACTCTGATGATGAAGACATCTTGGAGCATGATTACAGCTGCACAAATATTGTCGCGAGACACTTCTTTGAGCAAGCCTTGCTCAAATCAGTCTATACGCACTCATTGCCACACCAAACCGTTTCTAATAGACTTGACACAACTACAGCAGGCAAGGCCAAACTTCTTTAACACTTCTAGAACACTGGCTTATTCAGCAATGTGACAATCAGAAGCACTTCCTGTGAACAATGGAAGGACCAGACTCATCATACTCGCTCTTGGCGATCCACATCTGCTGGAATGTAGACAGGGAAGCCAAGATTGATCCTCCAATCCAGACAGAGTACTTGCGCTCTGGGGGTGCCACCACCTTGACCTGCAAGAGTATGTCACAAATGAGGTAATAGTGAACACATAGCTACATTCAAATGAGAGCCTACTGCACTCCAAAAGTGTTGGTTACAAAAGTAAACATTGCACAAGAGTAAACATTGCGCCACATTCAGATAGAGCCATTGATCTCCAAACTTGTGAAACAGCTGCCTAACGCATCAGTGCAACAATGGAAAACAGTGCATTTTTATGTGCAGGGCAATGCTGCCCTGCCTGTGGTTGGCACGCACAATTCTATCTACACATATGAACAGCTGCAACAACTGCTGCTCGCAGGCAAGACACGGAAGACAGACAATGTGCAGACTGAATTATCTGTCACTCCTGCGTAAAGTGTACATTTCCATACTTCTTACCTTCATGGAAGATGGTGCATGGGCTGTGATCTCCTTGTACATCCTGTCTGCAATGCCCGGGAACATGGTAGTACCACCAGACAGCACAACATTGCCGTACAGGTCCTTCCTGATGTCCACGTCACACTTCATGATGGAGTTGAAGGCAGTGTCATCAATGCCTTGAGCCTCCATGCCCACCAGGCTGGGTGTGAACAGCACCTCAGGGCACCTGAACCTTTCACTGCCGATGGTAATGACCTGCAGCAAAAAAAGCTATTTAAATACAGCAAAACCTGGCAGTGTTGGTATAAACAAAGAAAACCTGTTGCATCAGGTCTGTAGACAAGGATCAACTGCACTTCAGCACCACTGGCATATGCTTATTATTTGCTGTAATACAACTCTCACACCAGCCTTGTGGGCAGATGATTGCATAATTGGCTGCCATGATTGCCTGAAGGTGCAGCCGTCTTATGATGCTGTGACAATTTGGCACATGCCAGGCAAGCAAATTCACCTGGCCGTCAGGTAGCTCATAGTTCTTCTCAATGGTGGAGCTTGATGCTGCAGTTGCAAGCTCTTGCTCGTAGTCTAGAGCCACATACGCAAGCTTCTCCTTGATGTCACGCACAATTTCACGCTCAGCTGTGGTGGTGAAACTGTAACCACGCTCTGTCAGAATCTGCAGTCATTACAGGTGTTGTTGCAGACTGGCATGAAAGAGTCTGCTTTGCACACAATACCAGGTGGACTGCAAAAATACAGACAGCACCATTAGCAATAGCAATAGCAATGTAAAGTGCCAGCCCTGTCAGCGTTTGTGTTGAAGCACATGCTGCAGCAGGACATACAACACTGCTGCTGAGGTGCTGGTAGACTACCTTCATCATGTAGTCTGTGAGATCACGTCCAGCCAGATCTAGCCTGGTGATTGCATGAGGTAGGGCATATCCCTCATAGATGGGCACTGTGTGAGATACACCATCTCCAGAGTCCAGAACAATACCAGTGGTGCGTCCACTGGCGTACAGGGATAGCACAGCTTGAATTGCCACATACATGGCTGGAACATTGAATGTCTCAAACATGATCTGTGTCATCTTTTCCCTGCAAGATCACGAAAGGGCTCAGGTTTGACAGCTGCTGCAGCTAGACAGTGGGAAAAGGACAACACTGTGGTGAAACACTGTAGCAGCAATGATATACCTGTTGGCTTTTGGGTTGAGAGGGGCCTCTGTCAGTAGCACAGGGTGTTCCTCTGGTGCCACACGCAGCTCGTTGTAGAAGGTGTGATGCCAGATCTTCTCCATGTCATCCCAGTTGGTGACAATTCCGTGCTCAATGGGGTATTTCAGGGTGAGAATACCACGCTTTGACTGCGCCTCGTCACCAACATAAGCATCCTTTTGCCCCATGCCAACCATGACACCTTGATGTCTTGGTCGTCCTACTATGCTGGGGAAGACTGCCCTGGGGGCGTCATCTCCAGCAAAGCCAGATTTGACCATACCAGATCCATTGTCACAGACAAGAGCTGAAACCTCTCCATCATCAGCCATTGCGTTAAAGGCCTGAGGAAAAGCACAAGCGCCTTAGTGCCAATGTTGGGTACAAAGCAAGCAAATAAGACAGTACTGGTAGGTTCCACACCAATTACCTGGGTGAGACTACTCTACTTGCCCTGCTTGATCTGAGAGATGATGTCCTCTAGGTTGCTTACTCTCTGCTCGAGTCCCTTGTCGTATCCCTCGGCCTGCCACCACAAGCAGATCGCGTCAGCACAAGTCAAGCTTCGGCGTTGAACAGAAACAGCCATGGAGTGTAAGCGAGGAGGGATCAACAAACAGGTCTACAATTGTTAAGACAGCTGCACGCAACGCGACATTGGTTGCCAGCCTGATGCACTTGGTACAGCAAACTTACTATACGCACACAAATTCCTTGATGTCACACCAGAGGCAAGGCAGTGCATGTGAACAAGATGCGCTGAAGAGAGTGCGCATGGTATCGAAGAACGCCAGAAACAGAGTCAGCGATGTATTGCCAAGCCCTAATTAGCCATCAGAGGCCGATCTTGCAGTGCTACTACCAAGACAGCGACAGCTGTTGGTAAATCTCAGTCAATGCACACTTGCATGTGCAAAATATAAATATGGCCTGCTCTGTCTGTTGTCTGCTTTGAGGATAGTGGGTCGCACCTGGGCAGACAGTAGTTCGTGAGACCTCTGTATGTCTTGACGAATCTGATACAAGGAAAAAGTTCCTGCGACGGCAACTCCAGCGAGAAACGAGGACAAGCGGATCCTCAATAGCATGTTCAGCACAGAGGCATACTTGATTTTGCGCGGACCACTGAAGTTGATCGTCGTTCAACGTGTTCAAGCTTGATCACCAGTACTTAAGAGACAGCCGGCATGATTTGATGGAATGATTGATGGCGCCTTCCGTCAGACTGTGCGAAGCAAGGGTAGCAACCCTGCCAGTGCAATGCTGCGGCACAACACCGCATCGATGCAATCGGCCGTCAAGAACAGTCCGAGTGCAGTTGGACGAGCTCGCTGTGCGTTCCTCAGTCTGCATAGTTTGGCGTCACTGTCGATCCCACATGTCAGTAACTCAACCTGTGCCAAACAGGGAAGCCTTTCTTGTAGAGTTTCCGGGTTATGTCCGCAACTCTCAAGCTGCCATTCAGACCCTCGGCGGAGTAGACGCACTGACCAAGGCTGCCGTTAGCGACGACAGCGTCCTGCAGTTACGCTTTCGTCCTGATGATCCGTACTCGCATCCTTTATATGGCGAGAGGCAGGCTGCCGCAGGTCTCCTGCTCAAAATTGCCCGCAAAGTTGCTGATCCCAGTCAGCATAGCGTCACGGCCGAGGTTCTAGCTTGCGTCCACGCCAAGTTCACCTTCTCTGGCATGGCTGACTATCAATATCTGCCAGTGGACTCGAGCCTGTCTAGGAAGGCCTCCTCGACGTCCGCGGGTCCGTACGGAGAAGAGACAGCGCCGTTGCTGTGTGTGCCTCCGCTCTTCACGAAAGCCGATGTTCCTTTGGACTACGCTTTCAAAAACTTCAGGGCTTCCGAAAGACCAGGTATCAGTCCGGCAATGTCGTCGTGCATAGCAGGCATTACCCAGCAGCAATGCCTGATAATCGCTTGACACGATCTGCAGCCAGTGGCAAAGCCAAGCAAGCTTCCTGGATCTTGCCATACACAGCGCAAGAAGTCCCTGCGCACATTCAAACTGGTAGTCCTCAAGGTAAAAGGGTTTGCAGGCATGTTGCACAGCAAAGTACCACTGTGCTACCTTTCCAAGGAAAGCTGAAGGACAGCCCAACAGCGTGTCCATCATTGCCATGACCACTTTTTTTTGGTCATGACAAATGCTATGGCAGCAGTGACATGCAGCTATGGCTCCTGACAGTTCTGGCTATGCTTTTTTATAGCAAATAGGCAAGGCTGTGTTCAAGACAAGTTCACATGACCATTACCAATGAACCCAGAGCTGCAGTGCAGGGCTGTCTTTGCCTGCCTGATTCGATGCCCTCTATGTGGCAAAGGTGCATGTGGTCATAAGCAACCCTGTAGTCAACCTTTGTGCTTGCAGACAGTCTGGAGATGACAGCGGCGCTGCAGCGCCACTTGAATTTGCGTCCAATCTGGACTCAAGTCTCCTTACATCAGCAAATGCTGGAGGTACCTCAAGCCGATTTGGAGCTACAACTTCAGAAATTATGCTATCAGTTCAAGGAAGGTGCTGACTTGCTGCATAGCGCAGAAACTTACGCTGCTGCCCTCTGATGACATGCTGACATTTCTGTTGTTGACATCACAGCATAGTACTTGCTGCACTCACATTATGTGGTGACAATGTCTGACTTTGCTCTTGCAAATCAAAACCTTTCCCATACTTTCAGTTTGCACTCTTCCATTTGCCTGCCCAGGTCCGTGGAAAGGGGCCTGGATACAGCGGGGCCATGACCCTCGCAAAGACCCTCCAAGCTGGCAGTACCAAACACTGCAGTACAACCTACCACCTGCCTGGTACGTGCACATGCGCTCCAATGCCTGCGCTGCATCTACATCAATATACAAGTTGTGAATTATGCAATGTTGAAAGCTTGCAGTGCAAGTCTGCATGCTGCTTACCAATGGTGTTGCTTTGTCTTGTGTGAGGTGTAGCACCAGAGATAGCTCCACTATGTAGTGCTGTGCACACCTCCTGACTGTGTCTCCAGCCCAGGCCACAAGTGCCTTCATACTGTTGTACAGTCTTGTGCCATCTATCGTGTTGTATACTATTGGTCAACGGTGAGAGATATCTTTGACTATTCTTGAAACGCTCTGGAACACAGACGCAACTCAAATGACCAAACTGTTGCTGCACTGGCAGGCGGCAGGCCAACCATTTTGCATCAGTCTGTGGGTTCCTTTGCAGGTATGAGAAACTGACAGCCAGACAAAGCAACGCATCAGCAGCAAATACAGGTACAGCTGCAGCAGCTAATATAGCTACAGCAGGCACAGCAGCAGCAGCAGGCCCAAGCACTGGTCAGCAATCATCTGTGCCCTTGGCAATGCCTCAAGAACCTGCTGATCATAGCATTCACGCAATCTGTAGGTCAGTTTTGTTGCTTGTGGTTGCATGAATGCTGCATGGATGCATCATGCAGCAATGCATACTGTGGTCTGCGTTAAGCCCTGGATGCTTCACTGCTGCCTGTGAAGCAATTGTAGCAGCAATGCATGCGCTTGCAGGAATCTTGGTTTTCCTGACAAGCAGTCACATGTTGCAGATGTCCATTCGTGGCTTTGTAAGCCATCCTCAATAGTCAGGTGGCGCAAGCATATATATGTTGGCGCTCAAAGCTGTAAGATGGTCTCTTGTTGCTGACATGATTGCTGATGCAGGTTTGAAGCGTTGCCAATGTCCCAGTCGACATGTTTCCAGCTTTGCGACTTGGTCCATCCAGAGCTGCAGGAGTTGATGCAAGGGTGCAGTCACATAGCTGAAAGCAATGAGCAGACAGGTAGGGAGTCATGAATATCAGACTGCCGTGCTGATGACACCTCTCTGTTGCCTGTGCAGCACCCCTGCTCATGCACTAACACTGGCGTTGCAGCTTGTGCATGTTGGCAGGGATCTACTTGACTTCTCTCATCAGCACCATGCCTTACATTGTGGTACCAATGCACAAGCAGCCTCAGCATGGTCTTGAAGATGATCTTAGTTGGGGCATACAATGCTTGAGGCAGTGCATGTACAGTGGTTGCAGGGCAACTCGATGTTTGGGTGAGTATGTGTTCTGAGTGACTTTGTTATGATTGCATATGCTTTCGTTCACATCAATTTGACTGGTGTTTGTCTCTGTGAGCACGTGACTGTAAGCTAAGCATGGCTGATGTTCACGATTGGCGTAGAGTCAATATGATTCCTTCTGTAAGTGTGCCTGCAGTTGAGAATTGTTCACTGCAGCAAGGATCTAGTCCTTATTGACTTTAGTGCCCACACAGGATGGCTGACCAAGACCAGCTGGGATGCTGTTGTTGACAAGGTCAACGAGCTTTTTGGCCGTCTTATGCCATGAGAAGATACGAATCATGAACAATTTGAACACTGGCATGTGGGCATTCAATTGTTACATCAGTGTCTTAGCAGTTGTAAGGTTTCTGCTCAAAAGACTTGCGTACACCACACCCACAACGCAATACGAGCTGCACGACGCATTGTGCATGCATGCTACAGTACTATTTACTCCGCCGCGGATTTAAAATGGGGCCCATTTTAAATCCGCGGCGGAGTAAAAGACTGCACGACAGACCTTTCCTATCGAAAGACTGCACGACAGACCTATGTCAAAGACTGCAACCTCTGCAATTTATAATTTGGTCCACAAATGGGTACAAGTGGATAGACTGCTGGGGCCACATGGCATTGTGTTATCCATGACGAACGAAAGCGCTGACTTCTAAATCAACTACTTTTGCTATACGGAGAGAATTCAGCATCTTTCAATCATCAGGATAGCCCCTTGCTGTCGAGAGGCAGTTGTTTCAAGAACGATTTATGAGCCACACATGCTGTTACAGTGGCCACACAGCTGCGCACGCGTTCAGCCACAATCAAAGATAGCCCAGGTGGGGCACCACTTCTGCAGTGTGCTTCTCTACTATCATACTTTGGCAGCAAGGCTGAACAGATTCCCTAAACCAAACTTGACAACAGCAGCAACTCCCTCCTCTAGTGTCAGGTCCTGCGGCCGCTGAAGAGACATGATATCTGGCACCTGCAAGAAGATCACGTTTTTACATTTAGATAGCAACGCTGTGGCATGAACAACCTTCCAACCTGAAGTTTCTGTATCTGAGTCATGACTGATCAGCATTGACAGTTCAAGCTGCAGAGTCAAGCTGCAGAGAAAGTGCAAGGACTAATATGCCTGACTTCACAGCTGAGGAGCGCCCTGTGGGTAAAACTTACGGCCTGACAACTTTTGTGGGTGTGATGCTGAGCGCTCACCATTGTGCATTATTAACAGCAGTGAGCTGTTCTTGTCGTGTAAGGCTGAGTGCCAACCCGTGCGCGTTATTGATAGCAAAAAGCTGCTGTTGTTGTGGTGTTGACAGTGAGCATCATCCATGGAGTAGTAATGACAAGAATGAGCTGCTGTTGTACATGACCATGCACGGCCTAGGAGAAAATAAGCTGCTTTGGCAGAGCGCACAAAGCTTGCATAGCAGTGACCAGGCCGGCACAAAACCATACCTCAGACTGACAGCAGGATTGAAGCATGTAGCCTGTATATAAATCTGTGTTACAACAGCTGAGCCTCCTGTTCATGCTGAATAACATACATACTAAGAGTAAAACCCTCAGAAAGGGCAGTCTGACCTTGACAGATGACTCTGGCGCTCGCTCCTCGTCTCTCAGAGCTCGCAGCGCCTCACGCACTTCTTCAGCCTGCTCAGAGAGGCCGGCCTCCCTAAGTTCTCTCAGCTGATCATTGTACTGCTCAACCAGAGCTTCCTGAGTTGCTCCTGCATGCCAACAATCAGATGACTCTGGGACAACATGTTCCCAGCCACTTTTTGTGGGCCACTGTTTTTCTCCTTTTTTTCTCCACAGTTTCCAAGCCACAGAAAAGCAGCAGCAGCAGCCGCAGCAGCAGTAGCTATCAATGCATGCAATGACTGAGGAGGAGCTCAACCCCACAACTGTGTGCAAATCAGCAACCTGGCTTGTGATACCACAAAAGACAATGTCTTTCGGATGCCATCTAGCAAAATGTAAGAGCACAGCCTGAGGTGATCTTGAGGCTGGGACTAAGACAGGTGTGCAAGCGATGAGCGTATGTGAGAAAGTAGCGTAGCATACCAGTGATGGCATGAGAAAGCTTTGTGGGCAGTAGGCCTGCTGCAGCTCCAAGGGAGAGACCAGCAGCAGCAGCAACAGGACCTAACAGGGATGGGCGTGCTCTGTAGCTTGGCATGAGTGACTGCAGCTGCTGCAGGTGGCCCTTCTCCTGATCCTGCATGCAAGCCGTGATGCTTGGTACCATCTTTGTCTGGCCTCAGCTGGCAATGCGTGAGTCATACAGCTGACCCAAAATATCTCCACAACGTAGAAACGCTTTTGCTGTCCCCAGAGGTTTCTGAGTTTAGACTTCCAGTGTAGGGATGACGCTTCTGAATAAAATTATACGTTTCAGGATCGAAAAGAGCTGATGGCTGTAGCTGGAGCTGTGCATGACTGAGGGTGGCGCTGGCACCAGGCTTAACAGACACTGTGCAGCACATTATGCACAAAATGTGAGTCACAGTTGCTTCAGGTAAAGCCTGTGTCTTTTGTCAGAGGAGTGTCATACCTTGAAGTAATCTAGGTCAGGTCTGTTTCCAGCTGCAACCAGTCTGCGCCCTTTGAAGAGTCCAACAGCTGCCATCTGCATTTTGCAACAAATTGCTGAGTTTGAATGGACAGACACTATGGCCAGTCTTGTATGTGCACATGTCTTTAATGCTGCTGGAGAGACAACACTGACCTCTGCTGCTAAGTCTGATCTCAGCATTCTGCCCAACAGCTTAGTATCTTGTGTTCTAGGGGTAAAGGTGCTGCTGCTGCCGGATGTGGAAGGGCCAGTATCAGCTTCCAGGGGACTTGCTCGTGAGCTGGGGTCAAATGACATGCTGCCTGTGCCAGACCCAGAAGGTGAAGCAGCTGCTGTGGCTGACACTGTTTGTCCTGTGACGCCTGACTTTAGAGCACCACCACCAGAGCTTGGATCGAAAGACAGTGTGCTTGCTGAGACTACAGGTTGCCCCTATTCCGGCAAACAAGGCGATCAGGGGCAGGTATGAAGCTGTCAGTCATGGAGTGCATAGAATCTGTAGGGTCAAAGCACCTTGCCCCTTCTTTGATCCTGTGTGGCAGAAGCCCCTCGCTGAGGTGGCCAGCACTCTTTCAGCTGGACGCACATAACACGAAAATCTCGCAGCTGAAAGCTTGCATATTGCTTGATTTCACACTCTATTATCTGAAGGGCGCTATGGCCTCTGCCATGTCTCAGAAGGGGAAGCATGGGTGTGCAGCCAAGGGTTATTGCCGATGCGCTGCGTTGAGAGACGCAAGAGCAGACGAGAATGTAGGTTTATACAAGAAACTGAGACGCAATGACTCGCCCTTTGCGTTCGATCGAGATGCAAGGCCGAGCTTCTAAAGCTTCTGAAGCTCAGCTTCATGCCAGGCTTCCAGGATCAAGATTCAAATGTGCATCATAATGTCAAAGTTTCTCTGACTTGCATCACATATGCCTGTGACTATCCAACTGAGCTAAAGAGCAGAGGTGCAATTGCTAGCTCTTGATGTACGAAAGTCATTGACACTGGTGAGCAACTTGTCCACCAGTATCCTGTGGTCCTTAGTGCGGACACTATTATGCCTAAGAGGCTTGTACCCAAGGTGCTGTTGCTGGCTCTTGTGTTTCCGCTGTGCAAACTCTGCAGCAGCTGATGCAAGGGCTTCTTGGTCCACACGCTGACCCATGACTTCCCTACCAGCCCTGTGGTACCTCTCCTCCAACATGATGGCTTCACCAAATTCAGCTGCATTTTCTGCTTTAGCTGCAGCTGAATTGCCTAGAGAGATTTGCCTGTCTGAGCTGTCAACAGCTTGGCAAGTGCATGCATTCAACATATCAGCTTCTCTGCCAACCATAGGAGTCTGTGCTTCAGCATCAGCATCTGGGCATCCCATATGCACCTGCCTGGCTACATGACTCAGGCCATCATCATCCTTCCAAAGCTGTATTTGGCTGTCATATCGCTTTTCACTGGTCAATAGCGCACTTGAAACGCTGCTGCATGTGCTGTCTAGTCTGCTGGCGTCGTCTGTCAGCTTGTGTGATGGCATTGCCTGAACAGACTGCTGTGTGGAAAGGGCCCAACCAGTAGGGCTGCTTGGAGTTGACCTGAGCTTTGGGATTCTGCGACTGCCAGTGGCTCTCATTAGTGCTGATGTCCTCTCATACAGAGCATGTGCCTCCACCTCCTCAATCATTTTGGCCACAGTTGTTTCCCTTGCATTGCCACCCTGCAGCAATGAACCAATGCCTTTTTGTACTACATCAGTACTGGTAATTGTTGATCTGTTGATTGGCACATGAGGACCTTGCATAGGGATCTACTCAGGGCTATACAATGCTGACCCTGGGCAAAGACACGTGTTTATTGAACGGATGAGTAATATTGCCAATATTCTTCAAAAGGCATTACAGCAGCTGTTGCAAATAATGTTGCTGCTTTGCCAATGATGTTGTGTCTTGTACAAGATCATGCAGTAGCCTCTGCAGACAGTACAGGCAACTATTGCAGATCGACTCAGGAAACCAGGAGCCGTACATCATGCATACAACAGCAATCTTGGCTGCCACAATCATAAAGGTATGCATTGTCGCAACAGTTACTGTAGCACAGGTGGCATGTGCTTTGCATGGGCAGCTGGCGGTCACAACATCATCCTGACTTTGTTGTGTTGATTCATTGAACTCAGTTCTGGTGGCTGACCTTCATGACAGCTGCCAGGCGGCTCTTACGGCGTAACACATCCACCATGGCGGCAAACTGTATGCCTGCCCCAGAGGGCAGCACAAACTCTCCCTCCATGAAGTCCCGCCCTTCTTGAATCTCATTGGCCACAAAGGTCTCAAACTCTGACCACTCCATGATACCGCTGCCATCAATGTCTACCAGATTGAACAGCTCCTCTACTGTCTGAGTTGTGTGTGGGATGCCAGATGCCTGCAGGTGATTGGGACCTTAATGCCTGCAATTGACGTAAGAATAACATGCAAGCAAGCACCATGGCTGAGAGACTGCATTGTGCAATGCCCCTGTTATGTCCCATGATAGGCCTTGAATGTGCCCAGCAGGGGATAATACTGTTATTTGACAGCAAGTGCGCGGAGTCAGCTTGATTGTGTGCTGCTGAATGCTATGCAAAGCCTGGCTCCAAGCATACAGTGAGCGGACTCACCCTCATAGCCGCTGCAACCTCATCAAGGCTGAGCTCCCCAGATCCATCAGTATCAACCAGAAAATACCACTCCTTGATGAAAGCCAAAACCTTTGGAGACAAAGGCGGAAGCGGAAGTCGCTTCTCACGAACAGCTAACCACTGCTTGGTTTGGGCTTGCAGCAACGCCTGAGAGGTGCCGCGCTGCAGCAGGATCCACATCACTGAAGGCCCATTAAAATCACAGAAGGCGAACGCATCTACCAGGACGAACCTCTGCCGACGCCTTCTGTGCTCGAAGTTTTCTTGCCTGGCCAAACAGATCCTGAGTGCTTGGCTCTGCTTTCACCATTTCCGGGCCTGACACAGCAGCTCAGTGTAGCTCAGCAAGCAAGCTCAACGACTCAGATGCGGTCTTATGTCTGGCCTTGTGTCCGGTCATGTGTTTGTTGTGTCTGGTCTTGTGTTGCATCTTTAACATTTCGGCTGGAGGTCTCCGAAACCATTTGTTGGAACTGAAGATCTGACTGAAGATGGGCAAAGTGGTCTATATTCAGCCAGCGGAAGCTCCCGTTCTCTCTTCCTCGGCTCCTTATACGCTATAAATACTTACACAAATTTCCCAGAATGTCTGCTGACGCATGCACTCTCATGTGACCAAACACGACGACTTGCAACAGCGTACTCACAACAAGTCCCAACAACGGGGGAAACAAGCTTCAGATCATGTTGCAGCTTGCATCTTCCACAATCACACTTTGTATTCTAATGCATTGCTTTGCACAACTCCAGCCATGCCTTCAAGCACTGAAAGCAATTGGTTCATCAAGCTGTGCATCCGGTGCAAGTTGCACAACAGAAGCATGACTTCAGACTGATGCGTTATGATTGGGCAGAAGACAAGCTTGCTAGCACATCAAATCGCATGCAAATGGAAGCGTCAAAGGAATGTGAACATGTGGTGATACCAATTTCACATGCATGTGTTTGGCATGAGGAGGCAGCTGATCAGGTGGCATGAGGTGGCATGCTGTCACAGCCAGGCTTCTGTGATGCTTGCAGCCTACGCCATGCTGCCACCTGTGACCTCAATCATCTGCATGCCACGAAGAAACCATTACATTTCCTCCAGACTTGTGACAATGCGCACTGTTGGTCACATCATACCAAATTGCAGACCGCATCTGTTTTGGTCTATGATTGTTGTAACCTCAGCAACTCCTTCCTGAATTGTGGCCTAGCGTTATGTCAAGACAGCTGCACTGTTTGCAGCAATGCTTGCAGCATTGCAGCATTGCTGCAACATTTCAAAGCCAGCTTGTCACTTTTGACACAAGCAATGCTGTACTGGAAGTCGTGTGCACACGATTCAGCAGCCGCCCGCAGCCTCAGTAAAGAGATATCATCACTACAACGAAGCAGTTCTGATGCCTGAAGCAGTACCTGGGCAGAGATGTAAGAAGAGTAAGGGGAAGCCAGCATGAGCATGGCACCAGCAGCGTCTTCAGGTGTGCCCACTCTTTGCAATGGAATCATCAGCTTGGCTGATGCCTCCATTCTTTGTGCAGCCCCTGGCATGCCTAGCTTCACTGTTTCGCCATTCACCTGAGCCAGCCAGAAATTGTCAGCATACTCAGAATAAAAGGCAAATTCACAAGGAGCCGTGGCTTGTTATGATAGCAGCTGTATAGGCCGTGACTGGATCATCCACAGTGGATCATCCAGTCAACGCGTGTGCAGCCTAAAGCCTTGCTGGTTCAGATGCATTGCTTATTAGCTTTGCTTACATAGACATGTGTATGTATACATGCACGTGCATACATGGCCTTCCACCCTCAACGTCATATGGGGTGATCATATGCATACCTCCAATTTGTTGCTGTCAGCAGACCAGAGAAAGTTCACATGGTCCACTAAACACACAGCACAGTGTAGGGGTGCTGCGCATGTGCTCGTGCAGACACTCTGAACACTTATAGCCACAGCCAGAACAGTCATCAGCAATCTTGTCCAACACAAACACAGCAACAGTCAATGACCATCAACATGATATGGCAGTCAAAGTGGATCAGAGTACGCTTACAGTCAGAGGCGTTTAGAGAGAGTTCAAGGTCACCTGCATGCTTGCACCTAAGCCCTTATCTGCAGTCAGTCGCGTGGCAATGAAGCCATATGCCAGGCCATTACACCGGATGTTGAATGCTCCCCATTCCTTAGCTACAGTCTTTGTCAGGCCGATCACCCCAGCCTTGGCCTACAAGCAGCCCAAGGAACGCAGCTTGCGATCAAGACTGGGTTGATTTAGGCTCTTGTTTTTGTACATTTATACACATATACACATGAATACGTATATATATTTTTTCTATATATTCTGTGTATATATATATACATATTCTATATATTCTGTGTATATACAAGCAGTTTTGCTGCTTTGACAACATGCACATGCAGCCAGACAAAGATGGCAAGGGCCTGTGTATGCATTTGGCATGTTCAGGCTGACATCTAGCTCGAGTGCTAGGCACAGCTTGAAGAAGATATAATACTTCATCTGTATTGGGGTAACAGCAGTATGAATGCTCATCTAAGAAGGCGCACATCTGCCACACTGGCTTGCACTCAGTCCACGCCGTGGCAGTTTCCTGGATGTTGTTTTGCTGGCCTTCACACCGCTGTAACATATTGTGGTACGATGTCAGGTTATGTGTTTGTTGCAGACAACCAAATATCACAGCTTATCAAGTCAAATTCTGACCTGATATGGAATTGCATAGCACCCCAGAGGGCACTATCAGTTTAATTTTGTGGGATGAACTCCTGCCAATTCCAAACTATTGGCATGCAAGATCCAAAAAGATCAGCTAGCAGAGCATGCACGCAGGACTGTCAAGAGCTACGACTGCCATGCCAAACACTGGGCCATCAACACACTGTAGCTGCACCATCATTGCAGTATAGTGACACTCACCGTAGCATAGTTGACTTGACCAGCATTCCCATGAGTGCCGCTTGTAGAAGACACATTGATGATGCTCCTTGGCGCTGCTTTGCCATGCTTCTGCATCTCTGCCTTTGCTGCGTCTCTCATGTAGGGGGTGGCAGCTTGTATGAGCCTGAAGGGTGCTGTCAGATGTACAGCAAGCATTGCATCCCATTGATTGGAAGGCATTTTGTGTATGACTCCGTCCCATGTGTACCCTGTGCGACAAAGGGAGCAAGTTTTGTGTCACAAATGAGTATAGTTTGTGGCATATACGTTCCACTTCAGCACAGTCGTTGGTTGACAGAGGCAGAAAGAACACTGTGGTAGTCTGGCTATAGCAATGCAGAGCTGACAGAGCTGTTTTGGGCCCAAGGAAACCACGACGGCAAACGTGCAGCATTGTGCAGGGATCAGTTTGCATAAGCACAAGTGACTGCTGACCTGCATTGTTGACAAGAATGTGCAGTGCTCCATACTTGTCAATGGTTGCTTTGATAATTTTGGAAGCAAAGCCTTCTGCAGTCACATCTCCAGGCACGCTCATTGCTTGTCCTCCTGCTTCTCTGATCTCTGATGCAACCTGCAAACAATGTCTCGTGTTCCACTGAGGCAGCTGCAGAGAGCGAATGTAAAGCTGAGTAGTGCAATACCTGTTCAGACTTGTCACTATCGATGTCTGTGACCACCACTTTGGCGCCATGCTCAGCGAAGAGCTTGGCTGCTGCAGCTCCCACACCCTGGCCTGAACCAGTAATGATCGCGACCTGCAGGCTCTCACTGTCTGAGCAGACCGCTCGCAGTCTGCGCTTGCGCTGTGATTTCTCACCTGTCCTGCCAGCATCGGTGCTGTTGCACGTGTAAATTGCGCCTGAATGTCCAAAGTCTGACCTTCAGTGCTGCTTGACGCAAAGTGTCCAGCTAGCACTTGAACTCGATCGCGACCACTAGCCATGATTGCCTGTCTTTGCTGCGGACGATCAGTGTTCGATGCACATTGAGCAAGTATCCACTGCGTAGAGAGCTTGCCGGGGCACAACGTATGTGCAATGTCTTTGCGCAAAACGAGTCGAGTCGGGTCGGGCTGACCTGGAAAGCCAGCATGGCGCATATGCATGCAAGAAGAAGCAGGCTTCTTTCTTACTCATTGCCTTTTACTCATGACTGCAGCAGATTTGATAGTCTTTACGTAAACCCTGGTTGCCTTGAGCACAGCATTGTTTTCCCTGCAATTTTAACCGGTGTGTGATTCCCCTATACTTCAAATTTGTGGCACCAGGAACAGATTCGAATTCATCTGCCATTCTTTTCGGTCTTGCTGTCTCAACCTGCATGATCTCAGCGTCATGGTGAGGCCCTGAAAGAATGCTGTGTACACGTACCGTATACCTTAAGGTAGCTTGCGGAGTCTGACTCAGTGAGGTGCCAACTTCTGCATTCTAAGCATGTCTGTGTGTACTGCTTTCAAAATGGGAAGAATCTCGGTGACATAAATTACAGCTTTGCAGGTCGTCATTGTGATCAAGGACTCAACAACTACACACAGAAACCGTAGCAAACAACGAATTAGACAGCGCCTCAGTTGTTCAAAGGAAAGATAACACAAAACAAGACTGTCAAAGTATGACACTGCACGGTGACATACAAGTTTGTTTCCACACTGTATGTGCACAGCATGCCAAACACATCCACCCACTGATGAGTCCAGCAGTTTTGGCAAAAAGTGTACCGTACTTCTTACGCCCATGTACCTCTTGTACTAATTTGCATTCTATGATGGCCTGCATGGCAAATCACAGGCTGCACCAGACAAGCTGTGTGTGATGCTAAGTGGGCTATGGGCAGCACACCAAATAGGCGGAATATTGTACAAAGAAACATCAGCTCCAGGACATCAAACTCTCTCCAATTCTATGTAAGCGTGGGTGCTGAAAGTCAGCATTGCAAGGCAGAAGTCTTCGTCTTATTGGCTTTAGAAAGCTCTAACTAAGGTGGTTGTCAAACAAGCAACACTAAACTGCTTTTGCCTAAACTGCCGCGCAAACTGCCATTTCTCAGCAATGCCTCTGCTGCTACACTGTCAAGTCATTTAGTGTACACACACGCAGAACCACACGCGCTCATGCTATCCAGTTCTAGGACCTCCATTTTGTAACCCATCACAGGCGTGATAGCAGTAATTGCAATATTGCGAATGAGGGAATTATCACTCAATGTGACAGGAGTTGATACGTTTCTCACTGTTCAAGTCTGTCAGACTGATTCTGAGGCTGTCATCCTGTTGTCAACTGCATGGGTGGCAGTACAGTGTGGCAAGAACCCTTCAAACACCCCCCAGCCCCCCCTGTAGCATCCCGCCAGGCCAACAACTGAAATATAGCCTTATAATGAATGGCTGCGGCCACCACCACACATACATGGAACAGCTGATGGCTGCTGAAGGCCAGGTCAAACTTGCCAGGAAACATTCTCTCAGGGAAACGGCACGCATACAATATAGCTCCAGCCTGCACAAGCATGCAGCGCATGTCAACTGCTCACGTCAAAACTGCACGCACGCTGGCAAGGTAATACAGACTTGATGCCCTTGGAAACAGGCCTGCACATTCAGCAATGCATGCTGCTTTCATGCATTTGATCAGATGCATATGCGCTTTCTGAGGAGCCAACAATGGGTTGATCAAACAGGTGCACCATAAAGGTTTAGCAGGTTCAGCTCAATCTGCAACTACGCCCTCAGCTGACAGACCATGGAAAAAATGCAGGGGCACAACACACACAGCTGCAGCGATGCAGGCACACGAATGTTCTGAGCCAAAGTATTCAAAAGGTTGAGGCACCCTGAAACACTCACATTGCCTCATTGCAACAGAACCGAAGCAGCAGAGGCAGGTTCATGAAAGCAAGGCAGGAACACAACAAACACAGCTGCAGCAGTGCAGGCACAGAATGCCAGATGCCCAGACTATTGGGGCACCCTAAATAAATTGTCATTGCAACAGAACTGAGGCAGCATCCTGGCTTACCAAATAGATGAGGCCCATGAGAACGTCCAATGACAGCGCACTGTGCACAGCAGCTATGTCATAGTTGACAACCCAACCGTGGATGACTGGTACAATACCAGTCATGCCCAAGCCTGCGAACAGGCTGGCTCGGAACACTCTGTAGTCCTTGGCTTGAAATGAGTTGTGCACCGACACAACCATTGTCCCGATACCTGTACAAAAGGCTACTTGTCATGCGCAAACTGTGGTTTGTGCAGACAGGAGCTACCAGGCTTGTAATGCTGTTACTTGGGATGAGTTCCAGAGCAGCAACCCCAGAAAGTTGGAACCTTGCGGGTGCATTTGTGCATGCCACTTGTTGGAATGATGAATCCTACTAGACAGCTGATTGCTTATAGTCACAAGTAAGCACTTTTGCGGCCACGCTGTGAAGGTCTGCTGAGCCAGCGCAGCACTTGTTGCAATGCTGACAAGGTGTGTCGGCCCACTGCAATGATTGAGCATACCTAGGGCTGTTATCAGAGCTAAATAGAACATCTGCCACCAAGGGTAGCACATGAATCCTGCACCATCAGTCAACACATCAGCAACTTTTGTCAAAGAAACCTTTCACGGTAAGATTTACTTACGTTGCATTGTTAGTACTACTTTTGAGCTTATGGTAATGGCAGGGCACAGAGCAGAATCCCAAAGTACCCTGCTCAGACCAGCAGGTTGTTAGACAGGTGAGCCAAGCTTGTGCAGTGCAGCTTGTGTGCAGAAAGGAAAAGACAGCTTTGCTAGCGTCAAATGCTCTACTTGAATACGCAGCCACTGGGACTAGCAGAGGAACAGCAGAATAACACAGGTACCATACAACAGAGCAGCACGGCGCAAGGATGGCATGTTGTTCACTGGATGCACTGTGCCAAGCGCTGCATAGGGAACACGGTACCGTAATAAACTGGAGGGTAGAATGAGCAGACTATGAGCAGAGCAATGCCCACATAGTCAAATCTCCAGATGAGCTGAGACACATGTCTTGCGCAACACCCAAAGAGGTGACAGACTGTAGATGTGAGCAGGCATGCCATGGCGCCTGCTGTGAAAACATACACTGGCCACCGTTTTACTGGCCATGTGATGTCTAGCAAAGCTGCTGCTGCTCTGAAGACCCTGAGCTCCAAACCTCTGTACCCTGATGAGCCGTATGAAACTAAGCGTGCCTCTGCTGCTGCAATGTCGTCGATGATAGGCAGCAGGTTGGTTCGGCCATACTCTGTCATCTGTGCCTCCAGCCGTCTTACGTTGGACCAGGTGGACCTTGCGCTGACCCAGTTTGAGCGCGCAAAGGTGTACAGCTGGTTCTCCATCTCGACTAGCTGAGGTGAGCCTAGTGCCAGAGGCACTGGCTTGGCAAAGACTGTCACTATGGTGAGCGCAAGGAAGATCACAAAGCCTGCACGCCAGGTTGGCACTCTGAACAAGATGGCCAAGAGAAGTCTTGCAGCATGCACCAACAACAACAATAGCACTCCATCTAGACTGCTGCTCATGCTGTCATACCTATGAGGTGTGTCCATATGTTGCCAGTTTCGTTGTGAAGTCCAAACAAGGACTTGACACTATCCCAGAAACCGAGCTCTACTCGATAGCCTGTAGTGATGTACTCATTATCCTGCAGCTCCTTTGGCAAATGACTGTACGCAGCATATGCTTTGCGCAGCCTGTTCCGTTGTTGCTTGGACGGTGACTGAGCTGGCCTGTTTCGTCTGCCCGGAACGCTTGTAGCTGCGTCACGCGCTAGTTGATGCGTCGTCAAGGCTTCTGCTCCCGCATTGCTTAACGCACGCTGCTTGAGACTTTCTTCCCGGTCTACCGTTTCCTGCTGCATCAAAAGTTTGTTGCTGACACGGCTAAGTGCGTCAGCAAGTGACACGCCTGACTGAGTGATGCGCAGATTGCACGGCCCTGAGGGGCACAGCAACTTCAAAGGCTGTACATCGGTGATACCTCAATGATCCCACCTGCACAGGAATCCTACTCAACGATCCTCTCTGCACGCAACGTTTGTGCCGTTCTCTTGTTTTGGGGTTTTGAAGCAGCTGACTAATCGTGCCCTAAACTAATACTCAAACCCTACTCGCTTCCGCCAAGCTTTCGGAAGTCAACTGGAGAACAGCAGCTGTGACCATTGATCATTGCCACGGTGGCCACTTTGAGCTATGCCTTGCATGCGCTGCGCGACAAGACCCGCGACGAGAGCGTAGCTTGTCATTGAGAGGCAGATGAAGTAGTACAAAGCCTGGCAATTTACTTCGTCCACTACACAGCAGCTCGTTGTGTCTCAAAACAGATGGCCAAGGGCGGCCAGTCAAAGCCTGTATCTGCCAAGCAAAGATCATCCGAAAACAATAGAGTTGACGAAGCGGCACTGCAGGCAGAGGTCAAATCTTTCGCCTCTGGCCTAGGTCTTGCAGCTGCAGGCATAGGCAGCGGCTTTGATGACACTGATTTCCGACCCCCAAGCGCTGAACAGAAGAGCAAACTCAAAGCTAACAAGCCCAATACAGGATCAGCTGATAAACGAAATGTTCCCAAGCGCAAGGCTCAGGTTGACAGACAGAGTACAACTACACCTGCTCAGCAACCGGCAGAGACTCCAGATGTTGTGAGGGAGCGCAACTGGAATGCAGGAGTTGGACCGCGCCCTGGTCTGTTCACACCCTCTACTGGCTGCGCGCGCATACTGCCTGCCATCAAGCACATGCAAAACAGCTGCAAGTGCTGCTCAATCGACTTTTTGCGCACATGCCAATCTTGGCAAAGTGTTGCTCACAAGCTGCTGCTGTCTGTGCCCTGATGCAACAAACGTCTTGGTTCTTGAATGTCATGATGTTTCCTTGGTTGTCTCAGACACACCTTGCTTCTCATTTCACTCAATGATGCAGGTGAGAAGCAAGGGCACTCATTGCTTGCTCGGGACAGCCCCTCCCTCTGGTATGAAGCAGCAGCAGCCCTGCCAGTACTCACAGGAGGAGCTGCAGCTGCAACTGTGACAGAGGCCGAGTTCGAGGCCAAGAAGCAAGCTGCACTTGCTGCTTTGCAGAACGAGGAGAATGTCTTTGAAAGGGACCTGGGTGCGTGCCTCATCAGCATCTACCAACATACTGCTTGCTTCATCTGAACACAGACTCAAGACTCAACTGTTGAGTGCTGCAGCATCAGCAACATTTATGTATGCACTATGTCTTGGCTTCTTTGCCTCCCATTCCCCTGGCGTCAAACAGCATCATCAAAGCAAGCTGACGCCTGAACCAAGCAGGCACTTCCTTGCAAGCAGGAAGGCATGCCCATGCATTGCATCTGAGCCATGACTTTGACAACGGCACTCTGAAAACACTACATGCAGCAACTTTTGCACAGCGCCCAGACAAACACAGCACAGATATAAAGCAGCGACTTGTCAGCAGCCACACATGTGTCCCCACAGGTGATTTCCTGCAGAGAGACAAACAGACATGGTAAACTATCAGTACTGAAGTGTTTCACCACTGACAGCCCTGACACACCTAAACACCTTTGCAATGCAGAAACACATTTTCACTGTCCCTGGGCGTTCCTGAGTATAGATTCCCAGTGTGGGCATGACATTTCTGAACATCAATAGAAATTTTGGGCGTGAAAAGAGCTGTTCAACCTAGCTGGTTGGCTAAAGATGTGACGCCTTTTCCTCCCTGCTGCCTCAAACCATGCTTTTGCATTTCTGTCTTGCTGGTGAAAGTGATACTCGCTCTGTTGCCAATCGATTGTCGCAAACTCTGCAGGGCGCAAGACGTGTTGCTGCTGGTGAAAGGGACATTTGCTTTGTTGCCAATCGATTGTCGCAAACTCTGCAGGGCGCAAGACGTGTTGCTGCTGGTGAAAGGGACATTTGCTCTGTTGCCAATCGATTGTTGCAAAACTCTGCAGGGCGCAAGAATGGGCAAGACGCGCGTTGGCTGCAGCAGGTGAGGCGCAGTGGAACCACTAGCGATAAGGTGGCAGCGCTCACACTGTTGCTGCAAGAGTCAGCTGTGGCCAACCTGAGGAGCCTGGATGCTCTCCTCAACTGGGTCATCAAGAGAAAGGGCGGCCGTAATGTCGTTGCTCAGGTACATGTTGCGCGCTGTTCAAAAGAAAAGAGTATGATCTTCAGCGATAATGACGGGAGCCTCCTAAGGCGGCAGCCTGGAGCTATGACCATAGGCCATAGTCCTAAGGGATGCGCTCTGTTTACATACCAGCAGAATGACAGATGACTTGCTGAGTCATTGGCATGGGTCCATGAGCCTATAGATGCAGTGACCTTGTTCTGTATCACCTACCACATACATGCAGTTGAAAAGCTGACTCTCTGTACAGTAATCTGCAGTGTTTTGGTTCTGTTTATGTCTATTGTGTGATTTCGGATTTCCTAATACTACCAGCTTTTGCCTCTTCAAATTACTGAGCCAGCTGCAGGGCTATGCCTGGGTGCAAACAATGCACCCAAAGTTTGGCCAGTCAACAGGACTCTTAACACTTGGCTTTTACAAACTGTAGTCTATGTCAGCAACAGAATCATGCAGCATGCACCTATGGCTTGTAATAAACAAGTGAAAGTAGCCAGTGGCGCAGCAGCACTTCCTGTACATGAACGACCATATGTTTGCGCCATGTGTCTGATTCAGGCAAACATTGCACACTCGGACATCTGCCTGCTGCTGCCATGATGCCAGCATCAACTTTCTGACCAACAGCTACTAGCAGCACCTCCCGCCAAAAAGCATACGCCCGCAGCTACCAGCAGCAGTTCCCGCCAAAATATGTTCACCAACAGCTGCTTGCAGCATTTCCTACTAACGAGTGTCTGCTACTGCTTTTGCTGCTGCCTATCCAAGAGTGGCTGAGCAATATGTGTGTTGATCTCCCAGGCTATTGATGCTCTCAAGTGTGCCTGAGCATTATGTGTGTTATTCTGCCAGGCAGTCGATGCTCTCAAGGAAATCTTCCTTGTGGCGCTGCTTCCAGACCGCAAGCTCAAGTTTTTCGAGCAGCAGCCACTAGCAGCCGTTCCCGCCAACAAGGAGGGCACTCGCAGGCTGCTCTTCTACTATGTAGAGGACTGCCTGAAGAAGAGGTATTCCTCGTTTGTGACGGGCCTTGAAGAGTGCAGCAGGGACAATCTGGAGTTCTTGAAGGACAAGGCACTGAAGGCGATGTATGACCTTCTGAGAAGCAAACCTGAGCAGGTATAGCAGCTCTTGCCCTTTGAATGCTGGGACAACTGATAATACTAATAAGTAAAAGGCACAACGCTTTCCAGATCATAATGAGCTAGGTACATGCAGGACAAGTCTTGTCTCTTTGGGACGACTGACGATGACTGTTCATACGACCGCCTGAGGTTTTCTGCTATAAGACCATGCATAACAAGCTCAGGAAGGTGTTGTTGCCTCAGATCTATAGGCATGTGTCAGGTTGCAAGGTGCCTGTGACCGCAGACAGAGTCAAGCCAGAGCTCTATTTTGTGTTTGCTCCATACGTTTAGGAGAACAACCTGCTGTTAAATGTGCTGAACCAGCTAGCTGACCCCTCAAACTCTACCTGCATCAAATCACATCAGATCTCTTAGTTTGACAATGCCAAACCATACACACAGACTCAACCTCTAGGCTTCACATCAAAAATAAATTGTTCTCCTTAGGGCCAGATCTCTACTATCCAGCCTACAAAGGATGCCATGCTGAGCATCTGCATGACTGTAGACACTCCTGAGTCTTAGTCAGTCTGTCTGTGTTTGCAGGAAGGCAAGCTGTTGTCTGGGGTCGTAAACAAGCTGGGTGATCCCTCACGTAAGGTGGCATCTAAAGCCGGCTACCTGCTGACCAGCTTACTACAGGAGCACCCAGCTATGAAAGTAGTGGTGGTGGCAGAAGTGCAGCGCTTCATGTTCAGGCAAGGCCTGCAGGAGAGGGCCAGATACTATGGAGTCATCTTCCTGAACCAAATGGTGCTGAGTCACCATGAAAGCCAAGGTACTGCTTGCATGACAACACACAAAATATTGTCAGCCAGATACTATGGAGTCATCTTCCTGAACCAGATGGTGCTGAGTCACCATGAAAACCAAGGTACTGCCTGCATGACAATACACAATTCAGCCAGGTGCTATGGAGTCATCTTCTTGAATCAGATGGTGCTGAGTCACTTGGATGGTGCTGAGTCACCATGAAAGCCAAGGCATTGCTGCTTGCATAGCATTAGACAGATTGTTCTGAGTTGCCATGAAAGCCCAGGTACTGCCTGCGTGACACTGCTGGCCTTGTGAAAAGAGGATATACTCCCTTGTACCTTTGACCACAGGCCTTCTGCCTTTCATTACTTGCCTTCTATCTTTTACTGCTTGCCTTCTGCCGGTGACTGCTTGCCTCCTATAAGGCGTTGCTGACCTGGAATGCCTGCATTCACCCCTACAGGTGGCAGCGATCTGGCCAAGAGGCTCATTGACATCTACTTCACGCTGTTCAAGATGATTCTGGAGGGCCACATTGGGCGTGCTGCAGCTGCGGCCAAGGAACAGGAAGCCAAGCTTCCAGCCAAGACCAAAGACAGGCACAGAGACAGGCAAGCCACTTTAATAAACATGTGTTATAAATAATTAGTGATAGATTAGTAGTATTAAATCAACAAATCAATCAATCAACATGTACATAAGCAAACAAATAAACAAATAGTTAATGATAATAATAGACAGATAGGTAAGTCAATGAACAAAAAAGTCACCTTCCAGCTCATGATGAGCTAGGTATGTGCAGGACAAGTCTGGTCCCTCCAGAGCAGCCTGTCTTGTGCATCACTGTAAGGCCTACTTAGGCATACATGTGTATGCACTCAAGTCACTATTCATAATAGTAATTCTGCGTTCCTAAGCCATAGGTGATGGCATTTAACAAAACCCTGCCAGCCAGCCTGCTGCAAGAAGCCGTCAGCAGATGTATGCTGATGATCCTGCCAAATTTAGATCAGTCGATCAATGCTATGAACAAAAGTCAAATGTGTGTCTGAGTTCATCTGCTCTTTTGATCAGCAGATGAGGTCAGATGTACATCTACTGATTCTGCTCCTCATAGATAACAGAAGCAGCAAAAGGCAAGGCTTGCAGGATGCTTTGTATACAGTGTGTTGCCTTGCAAGGAGTTGGGCCATATGTCATTACGTGGGCTTGCATTTACCTGCATGTTCAGGACAGCTAAAAGCAATGGCAAATTCCAGCTTTTTACCTTGTATGCTGAGAACATAACAGCACATCAATGACTGCTTGAGTGCTGACTTGATTGATCAATCACATTCAGGCAGGTCATTCCAGAGCTGTGGCTTCAATTTCTGGTTTTAGCGTCTTGCAGACCACTTCTGCTCTGCAGCTTGCTAGCACAAAGGCCCTGCTCAAAACTTCCCTCTCTAAGTGCCAAGAACCTTTGCATCTTCTGCGATGCAATCTGTGCAGCTCCATAGACTCATGCTGTTGGCTTACATAGTGCTCACAAAATTGCAGTTGCTCTCCATAAAGACATGGATTCATGGTCAGGAGTACATGAGTCATGTGCGCAACAACAGACATGTATCGATCATTGGTTCAGGGCTGGAGGCAGGGACAGGGGACGAGGCCGGGGTCGTGGCAGGGGGCGGGGCGGCAGGGGAGGGTCGCAGGGCAGGGGCCCATCTGCCCCCCCAGAACCCAAAAAGCCTTTGGTATGTTCTGAACTCTGCTCTATGTCCTTTTCTGTAATACAAGGGGCAATGCACAAATATAGGTCCCTGCAAACATGTTTGGGACATGCCCATATTCTTTACGTGGCAACATGTAGTCACAGTTTCTGGTCAACGAGTATGCTCATACTTGCCTTTTGAGGGGCAAGAAAACAGAAGCAGCAAACAAGCCTGCCAATGCATATGGCTGTGTCACTTGGCCAGATTGTTTACTCCGCCGCGGATTTAAAATGGGCCCATTTTAAATCTGCGACGGAGTAAAGCATGATTGGTCACATCCACAATGACGCTGTTCAGCCAAAACGGCACTCACAAGAAGCATAACCAGCAGAAGGATGGTGCAACAAAGCTGCATGTATGCCTACATCTGACTCCCTCTGCAGGCAGAAGAAGTTGATGCTCGCATCCTGAGTGCCATCATAGCCGGCGTGCGGCGTGCCTTCCCCTTTGTAGCCACAGATGATGTCCAGCCTCTCATAGAGCGCCACTCTGACGCCTTGTTCAAGATGATCCACACTGCACCCTTTGGGGTGGCTGTGCAGGCCCTGCTGCTGCTGTACCAACTCATGGCTACCCAGAGCGCTGTCAGTGACAGATTCTACAGGTGTCGTGCTGCTCATCATGTATTACCTGCACCTGTGCCAGCACCTGCTCGCTCGCTCACTCGCTCACTTGCTCACTTCCACATTTGCTTAGCGTTCGCTTGTGTCTCTGTCTTTTGATTCCTTCTACTGCAAGCTGGATGCTGCTTGTATTGAGTCCCTTTCCTTGCTTTGTCTTCGCTGTCAGTGCAAGCAAACAAAGCATGACAGTGCATGCATGCATACAAGTCTCTTTTGCAAATTGTACATCACTGCTGTAGCTGCAAGCTGGTGTCATGAGTAACAGGTTGAGTCCTTGATCTTGCTGTCCTTGCTGTTGCTGCGTGCTGACAACATGAGACTGGTATTTAAAGCAAGTCAGCATTGGATTATGATGATGACAGGTGAGAAGACTTGGTGGAACAAGCCTGGCTACCACTTGAGTTACATGGAAGATTACCCTCCTTACCCATACCAGCGCATCAAATCAGAGGACGGCAAGGACACTGGAGTGGTTGCTCTCATTGCACCCTTCTATGATCTCACCTATTACAGGGTGTGTGTACTGCACTCTGCTTGTGCGTCATTGTCTCTGGTCCTGGGTCCCTGTGTTTTGTAGCAGCTACCCTTGTTGTGATGCCTGCCAAAGCATGTGTCACACAGCCTGAGGAGAAAGTGCCATAGATGTGTTGTCACTTGCAGAATTTTTATTCTAGGTATTGTTTACATGAAGCGCATAGGTATGCTGTGCTGTGCTGTGCTGTGCTGTGCGGTGCTGTGCTGTGCTGTGCTGTGCTGTGCTGTGCTGTGCAGTGCTATGCAGTGCTGTGCTGTGCTGTGCATGCAACGGCATGACCACTCAGCCCATGCATGCAATGGGCAGGTTGACCTTGTTGGCAAACAAACATGACAGCACAATGTGCAAAGATGCTGTGCAGCAATCACCTTGACTGCTTTGCTGTGCAGGCCGAGATGGCACGCGCGATGTTTTGGCGCATGAAAGCCAATGGGCAGGTTGTCATTGGCATCAGCAGCTATCAGGAGTTCCCGGGGCAGATCACCAACCCCTTTGATGACAGGCACACCACAGATGCTGACTGGGAGATCTACAAGGCCACTGATGGCTGGCTGCACTGTTTCAGGTGGGTCAGAGCTTTTGCATCAAAAACCTTTCTTTACTGGCATTTTCATACTTTTTAGCAGATTTTGACAGCACCAGTACTATGGCTATCACATTAGTACCCCATCCTGCACCTGATTCAAGGTTCAGAAACAAGACCTGTTCAATAGAGGTTTTTGAGTCGCACGTCGTTTCTCAGAGCAGTGATGCCTGAACAACAGGGACACTTCTTGCAGCACTCGCTCATCAGTAAATTACATGTTGTTTGCTAATGTCAATGCAATACTGTGTACAAAAGAGCTGTCAAGGGCGCCTTTTGTACCAGTATATGTGTAGTCAAAGATTTGCCTGGCCATGTTGTACTGTCAAGGCTGATGTGGCTATACTTTACCAGGGAACCAGAGCAATGGATTCCTCCTGGGGTTCCACGCATTTTGCTCAGCGAGTCAGATTTCCACAATCCTGAGCGCCGTGATGATGGTATGATCCTGAGCTTAGTGCTGCTTATTTTTGTGTGATCTGCTTTGCAATGTTGTGCTGCCCCCTTATCCCAGATAGCTTGCATGAAGTGACGTTTGCTCTGCAAGTTTGTGCACGAGATTGTAAACCACCCTGCAGACCTGAAACCTCTTTTTGCTGCCCATCAGGTATGTGTATGCAAGTTGCAAATGAGCTGGCTAAATGCAGGCGGCTCTCTGCAACCTTGGGGGCTGGAAAAGCTGTATGATGTTGCATACAGCAACCAAGGAGGGGAGTGGAACGATTGGGCTCGCAACTGGACGTTAGCAAAGCCAAGCTTTATTCAGCTGATCGCAGAGACGAACGCCACTGTCCTGATTCTAGGACGTGACCTGACAAAAGAGGAGGACTTGCAGCCATTGATCGCTTCTGGTAACATCGTATCACACGAGAAAGCGCTGTGGCGAGATTTCTTGAAGCTCATCGAGCAATCGAGGTCACTTGTGACCTTCAACGTGCACGATGCCTCGCCAAGGGTGTTGGCGGAGGCTATGTGCATGGACGTACCTGTTCTGATCAACTGGCATATATTGGGTGGTTGGAAGTATGCTACCGAGCAGACCGGAGAGGACTTTGTCGACACAGCCAGCTTCATCCAGGCGTACAAGCGCTTGCGAGAGCCGGAGCGCCAAGCCCGGTTAAGACCAAGGCAATGGTACAGGTATCAGATCATAGCTCCTACCTGTGTATTTGAGCAAGTGACCCCATCTGCACAGCTCCACTTGAGCCAGCCATCAGTCAACCACGGCCAAAACTGTGCAAGGAAGTGTTTGACGTAAAAAGTGGTTATCATTCTTGTCACGTCACTCCATGGCTCCACTTCAAAGTTGCTGCCTTAAAGCCTTGTTTTCACCATTTGTGGCTCCTGCAGGGAGAACTCAGGCTACTACAGAGCAGCTTGCAGCTGCAGGCATTCCTGCATACTGTCGTGGGAGATGAGAAGATGAGATCAGCCAAACAACTCATGACAGACAGGCATGCAGAGCCCTGATAGCACTTATCTCAAGACAACCTGTTACTCAGATGAACACCGATATTTTGTCACAGGTGTTGTTGCATACCAAAGATGTGGTTTCAGATGTTTAGAGCTGTGTGCAACGAATGATACCATTGACCTCATTGAAGAACGCTGTGTACCCCATGCTAAGTTCCTGTTGTGTGTTTGCCTATTTGTCACACAGCCCAACAAACGTGACGCATCCAGCCCACCAGGAATAGAGATGACAGTGCTGCTCGCTGCAGCATAAAGCTTTTTGGTTTTTTCAAGTCAGATTACGGTCACTTCTAGGTTATTTACTTATAGATTAGCGTTTAGCAAACAAATGAGCCTGCCGTGACGATGTGATGTCTTGCCTCTGACTGACAGCTCAAGTGCCTCCTAGTTGGAGGACACTTGTCTGAGGAGGGACTGCTGCAGATCTGCAGGCCAATGCAGCAGTAATATGATGCAGCCTGTGTGCATATTCAAGACTGACTTACACAAAACTGCAGATGCCCATGAGGCCAGATGAAATTGACCCACTCCCCGCATTGGGCAAGACTTATGTACCCCTTATTTGACTATCTATTGCAGGTCTATGGCAATCTGTAACAGTTTGAATCAGTGGCAGATAAGTCCTTGCCATCATCGAATCCATGTATCCCATCACTGACCGCTTGATGATCACTCAAGCGTGCCAGACTAGCAGTCACATGCAGTGTGAGCCACTTAGCCTGTAGATCAACTTGGGTGCATAAACTGGTCCACTCTTGCAATCCAATGACGCAAAGCTGTTTCTGGACGCAGAAGACGGTCAGACTCTGACAAACGTGTGGGTGCATCTCACTGAGGAAGTCAGCTGAGACAGGTACAGTGACATGCACATGCACAGCATTGTCATTGAGCAGCTGCTGTAGTGGCCAGGTCTGATATTAATTCTTTCATAAAGTTTGAGTATCTGCTGGGTAACTGCCACTACCAGAATGCAGATGGACAATCATCTTTTCTGAAGCAAGGTAGCAAATTCATGATGCATCATGATGCTTCAACTGAAACTTCATCTTACAAAGTGGCAAGTCCTAAGCAAAAGCAAGCTGTTGCAGATACATGAAAGAGCCAGACCTGCAAATGACACCGAATGCACACGATATGAAGACATTGGGCCCTACAACAGCCTTCCAATGCAGGCTCTCCTCTCGACCAATTTTGAGCAGGCAAGACTGCGCAACATCATATTTGTCCGCGAGAATGACTTTGGGCTACTAACTTCTCTGCTGCCTTTTCTTCCTTGCACTGTTATTCTTCTTGCCTGCTGTCCCCAAAGGGGCCTTCACCTGATCATTGCCGCTACCCGGCGTGACATCAGCAGGCATGCTGGCAAGATCAGTCTCAATCTGTTGTAGATAGTCATCTGCAGATGCAATTGCATCCAAACCCCCGCTGGGTTTTTTGGACTTCCTGCCCTTGCTCTTCTTCAGCATGCTCAGCCGTGCTGAGGTTTGACCTTGAGCTGAGTCAGGTTTGGAGGGCTGATGCATCACCCAGTCAGCCTCATCAGAGCCAGATTCAGAGTCACTATCATCTGGAATGTCATCCCAAGCTTCCACTTTCCTCTTTTTGTTCTTGCCTGTGCCTGCAAACAAAGTCAATGCTCACAATGAGCCCCCATCCTTATACCCATACATGCACGAACCATGATGGACAGTGTTGTCAGGCACTGCTGAGCAAATCTGAGTCACAGACAGACCCACATGATCAGCACACAGTGCTTGACTATATAAGGCAACAGCAGAAGAAGCAGCTGGCATGATGCTTGTCATAATTCAGGGCATTTGATGGCCAGGAGGAATGAATGATTGTACTGCTGCAGCCCTAATGCACCTTTCTGCTTTGGCTCGTCATCTGAGTCTGTCGCTTCAGCCAGCTCGAATGGATTCAGCTCATTGTCATCGGCATCATCTGCCTGTTGATCAGAGTAATCTGGATTGTCCATGTCACTACCCTCATCTGCTGAGTCAGCATCGTCCACGTCACTGAAACCCAGATCATCCTCCTCATCTGATACCAAATCCAGATCATCGTCATCCTCATCTGAGCCCAGCTCTGCAGCTTCCTGTTCTTCTTCTCCTTCTTCATCTTCTTCATCTTGGTCTGAGTCTTCTTCATCACCCATGGCAGCTGCCAAGTCAGCATAGGCATGGCCAGATTCAGGCGCATCATCATATACCTCTTCAGCATCCAGTATGTCATCTGCATTTTTACACACACACAATCCTGGAGTACAGAATTAGGATCAAGCAATGCTAGATCATGTACTTGATGCAATCATTGGCTGGATCATCTGCAGTTGGGCCTTGGCCTAAGTTTAAGTCTTTCATGGCATTTAGTTCCAAGTGAAGACGCCACCAGCAAGCGCCGTCAGACAGCATCACAGAAGGGTCAGCAGATTTGTTGCTGCTGTGTGACATCCACTAAAAAGCTGCATTGCATGCACAACTGTACTAGCCTGAATCACGCATGCCTTAATCACACCTGCTGTTTGCTTTCAATGTCTAACTGAAGGACAGCTCAGCAAGAAGTCTGCGTCAAAGGGCTTACCAAGCTCGCTGTCGCTCTCTGAGAACTCCTCAGCCTCATCTGAGTCGCCCTCGTCGCCTCTCTTCCTCTTCTTCTTGCCCTTGGACTTGACAGACGCTAAGCTGCAGCATGCACACAACAACCTGAAGCTCTGAAAGGCTAGCAAGCGTACGCAGTACCACGCTTCAATGCATGAGCAGACACCACATAGAACCAAGTTGGAAATGGCCTCAAGGCAACCACAGTCAACATAAACTGACTGTACTGTCCTACTGACCTACTGACTGTAGCTCCATGCCCAACAGGCACAGCAAATACAGACAAGATGTTAAACACATCCAGACAAATGTCAAACATATCCAGACCAAAGACTATTTAGTTCCAGGCAAAACAAATCTGGCAGACATGCTAGGGATTGAAGCCCACGCACCTGTAGCACTTGTGGAGTACAAAAATTGGCAAGCAGATCCAGACAAAAATCCACGCTATTTTCAGGCAAAAAGGCATATATTTTCAGGCAAAAAAGTCATGCAGATCCAGTAAAAACGCCGTGCAGATCCAGAAAAGAAGCCATGCAGCTCCAAGCAAAGAAAGCCATGTAGTCTTAGGCAAATATCCTGCAGAGGTGCTAGATTGAAGCCTACGTACCTGTAGTACTTGTGGAAGAACTGAGCGTCAGGAGCGACGTCACTCTCAGCCATGGCTGCAAAGGCATCGCTGCCAATCTGTGCCGTGGAGGGCCCTTGGGGCTTGGCAGGGGCAACCAAGGGCTGCATCAGGGAACTGCCCTTGGCTTGTGCCTGCAAACACATGCATTCCTTCCATCGCAGCTCAAGACACTATCGCATTGGTCCTAGCCAAACACACACTACACAGCAGGACACCCATGACGAGTTCTGCCTGGGGCAGACTTCAGAGTTGATTGGGCTTAAATGCATGACGAGCCAAATTTGGTTTAAGTTGCGAATTTGAGGCACTAGCATAGAACATTCATGAAAAGGCTGTAGCATTCTGGGTTTTGTCATGTTGATGATTGCAGCTGCTGTTGACTGCAGAACAGTGCACACCTTGGGCTTGCGCTGCACAAACTTGTCCAGGAAGGCTGTGAGAGTGAGGTCCCTGAGCGGGTCCCCATCGTACGTGACGTACGTGCAGGACTACATTTAGGGTTTCGCAGTGCATACCTTGGGCTTGCGTTGCACAAACTTGTCCAGGAAGGCGGTGAGGGTGAGGTCCCTGAGGGGGTCCCCGTCGTACGTGACGTACGTGCCCGCCAGCAGGGTGCGGGCGAAGGCTGCCACGCTGGGGTGCACGTGGCCCCCCAGGCAGGTCAGCTCCCACCAGCAGGACCGGTCCCCCCCACTGAACTCTGGCTGCCTGCAACATCCATCAACATATCAATCAATCAATCAATCAGTCAATCAAGCAGTCCGTCAGTCTGTCCGTCAGCCTTTGAATGAGTCGAGTTCCGGTTGCCTTCAACATCAACCAAGCAATCAATCAGCCTGTCAGTCAGTCTTGAAACCTGTTGCATTCTGGCTGCCTGCAACATCCGTCAATCAATCCGCCAGTCTGTCAGTTGCTCTGTCAGTCACTGAATCAGTCAATGTGTCAGCCAGTCAGTCATTTGTGCCTGTCAGTCAACCACATATGTCAACTAAGATTGTCTTACCTTTCAACACAGTCTGCTGACCAGCAGCTTCAGGCTTGCTGTGGCACTAGAATTCGCTGTGTGCTACACTACAGCATGCTTACAAAAATGGCATTGCTGTGCAAGTGGCAAAGTTGCTACCATGCTAGAGGCTTGCAGGGACTCAGAAATAGCTGCTCTGCTCATTTCACGCTATCCAGTTACATGGTGCAGGTTATTTTATGTGGAGTCGCATCAACATTAAACATGTGACACATGTGATGAGTCGTCACTAAGCATTGTTCTAGTAATCCTCCAAGCAGGTAAGCATGGGCATAGTTCGTGGTTGTTTCACGCATGGCTGGCATCACGCCCTGATGCACCCATATGTACAAAGGCAATTTACATTGGTACTTCACGAGATACCTTTTGCGCATGTCATAGCCTGTAGAGGCAGTTCCTGGTAGCCCTGCAGGGGCAGATGCCTGTAACAGCCCTCCACCACCCTCCACTTGCCGTCGCCCGCTAGTGCTTGGCGCCATGTCGCTATCCCCTCCCTCCTCTTCTTCTTGATCCTCATCAACTTCCCTGTCAGCTGCCTTATCCCTGCTGTCAAGCTGTTGCTGCCTGACGTCATCAGCTTCTTCCTCAGCATTCGAGGCTTGAGTTGCCTCAGGAGCTGAGGCATGAGTGGGTGACTCTGGCATGTCTTGAAACCGTTCTACATCGTCTTCATTGTCTTCTGCCTCCAGTATCGAGTTCCACAGGGATGGCTTGCCCTGCATGCATCACATACTTATGACAAACCCTAGATATAGGGATGGCTTGCCCTGCATGCATCACATACTTGTGTGTCTAACCCTAAATATAGGGATGCCTTACCCTGCATGCATAACATACTCAGTTCAAACCCTGAATATAGGGATGGCTTGCCCTACATGCGTGACATACTGATGTCAAACCCTTTGTATCCATGCAAAGATTGTACAACCCTAAACATAGATCAAATTCCACAGGGATAACTTGCCCTGCATGCACGACATACTTAGTTGAAACCCTGTGTATACATGCAAAATTGTACAACCCTGAAACGTTGATAGGGCTGTGCCATGTCTGTGGGTGACTGTCCAGACTTCTATTCGTTGAAGGTGAAGGTGAAGGTGAAAATCATATAAACAAAAAACAATAAACAATGTTCAATACAATAACAATGATAGCAGTGACACTACAGAACCATACCTTGAGGATTTCAGACAGTATGAGCAGGCAGCCACAGGTGAAGGCCGGCTGCGCCAAGGGTGGAAGCAAGATTTGAGGAAACAGTAAATAAAAATAAGAATAACAATAAATATGATAACAATGACAATAGTGGTAACCATAGAACCATACCTTGAGGATTTCAGACAGCATGAGCAGGCAGCCGCAAGTGAAGGCTGGCTGCTGCTCCTGCGCAACTTGCAGCAGCCTCTTGGCAAAAGCAGCCACCCTCTTGGTGCTGACATCCCCCTTCATGGCCTTGAAGAGCAGGGACAGCAACATTGGGGACTTGCCAGATCTGGCAACCTCTGGGTGTAACAGCACAGCGTACAGCGCCCTGCATTGGTGGACATTGTGTTAGTGCTGGAGTCCGCCTGGATGGTAGACGGTGGTAGCATATGTATATTGATCTCAGCTTGTGTTGATCAAATCTTTCTGGGCCTGAACACTGCGATGGATACGTGACAAATGCCATCACAATGCACCGTAATTACCCCCTGCCTTGCCACGCATCACTTTACTGTTGCTCTCCAGGATATATCAAGCCTTGAACCAACCACTAGTGCCAACGCGACACTCCCTTACTGCAAATATACTCCTACAGACTATCTAGCTGTTGAATTTGGTTTCGGAGCCTGATTTGCTAACTACTACCGTGCTACCAATCACTTCTGATCAAGCTGCTGATCAATATGCGGTCAAGTGACTTTGACATTGAGTTCAGAGCAAAGATGGACTGATACTGCAGGGAAGGTGTCGTAATTCCTATCGAAGGTGGGTTTGATGCGTTCTGCTTGGCAAGGCATCAAACCCACCTTCGACAGGAACTACGACACCTTCCCTACGGTACAAGTCTATCTTTGCTCTGAACTCAATGTCAAAGGTGATGCGTTCTGCTTGGCAAGGCATCGAACCCACCTTCGACAGGAATTACGACACCTTCCCTACGGTACAAGTCTATCTTTGCTCTGAACTCAATGTCAAAGGTGATGCGTTCTGCTTGGCAAGGCATCGAACCCACCTTCGACAGGAACTACGACACCTTCCCTAAGGCACAAGTCTATCTTTGCTCTGAACTCAATGTCAAAGTCGCTCAACCGCATATTGATCAGCAGCTAACTGCCTAAGACTGAAGTGGTCGCTTTGCAGAAGCAATCTATAGCAATTCCATTCTCACTGCTGTTTGATTAGCAGCAGTACAATTACTACTGTCTTTTTTGCTACTACAACTGGAATGTGTCATTGCCAATGTATCGACTACCAAAGCAGGATCTCATACAGGCAACTACTCAGGATTGTTTGAGCCTGACCCTACGGCAGACACATGCTTGATTGAAGAGTGAGTGAGTGAGTGAGTGAGTGGGTGGGTGGGTGGGTGGGTGGGTGGGTGAGTGTGTGGGTGGGTGGGTGGGTGGGTGGGTGAGTGAGTGAGTGGGTGAGTGAGTGAGTGAGTGAGTGAGTGAGTGAGTGAGTGAGTGAGTGAGTGAGTGAGTGAGTGAGTGAGTGAGTGAGTGAGTGAGTGAGTGAGTGAGTGAGTGAGGACTGTTCCTTATTTGTACACTGTCATGGCACGTGTTACTCTGCTTCACATGGTCCTGAAAAGACATGTGCACTGCAAAGTAGCCAGACTAGTATACTAGTATAGCTGTGATGCAATGACTGCAAGGCTCCCCAAGGGAAGGCTTTGGTACAGAATGAGTCATAGCTTACTTGGATCATCCCAGTAGGTTTGGTTGATCACCATGGCCAGCTTCATAGTGGCTTCATCGACATCCAACGGTCCTGTGTAGAATTTGGTTTGCTCCGCCACAACTGCTTTATCTGCTCTGACATCTTGAGGCTGATGCAGCTCTTTCAGGTGTGCTTCTGCTTGCGATGCGCCACTCACTATAGCCCTTGCATCCCCATTTGGGTCGGCTAGTGTCAACAGCTGCGGCTGCTGCTTGCCCTCCTGAGCACCCAACATACGCCCTGCAAGGAGTTACAGTCATTGCATACCATGGCAGAACGCCGTGCGAGGAATTAGGGCTTCACAGTGCCACAGCTGTGACCTAACACTGAGCACACATGTGCTTGAAGAACAGATACTCTAGTGGTTTCACAAGAGGCAAATGTGTTGTACAACCACACAGATCTACAGACCGTGATTTGGGTATTGACAGCACGCCTGCAGCAACTTACAGAAGCACGACAAGCAGCAGAGAGCTTCTACTGTTGCTGGAGAGCTTACCATGTCTGTGGGCGTCCGTGCCTGATATATGGGAGCTTGACTCATCCATGTGACTGAGCCCCCCATGGAAGCTGCTGGTAGCCACGTAGAAGCCAACAATGATCAGCAGGTTCAGACCCACAAAGACTCGAATGGTCGTCTTACGCCATGCTCGCCAGCTGATGGAGCTTTCCCTGCTTAGGGATTTGTTGCCTTTCATGCTGACTGAGGTAAAGGCCTTGGGCAGTAAGTTGCACAACAGCTACTCCAGCTGTGCAGTGCTTAGCTGCCACAGCAGCGTCAGTCAAGCTGTGGGCGGTTTTGCTGCTGAAGGCTTTGATTCTGCCTACAGCATGCACACATTTATAGAGTCCATGAGGCTTGTTGCCCTTGTTACAGCCTTTGTGCAGCAGTATTTAAGCTTACACTGAAGAGGTCTCTGTGAAAACACGTGAAGAATCAGAACTGGTGTGATGCACAGATGAAGCGTGAATTTGCTGCCGCCGACGTAGCGACGAAGCACTTCGCTTCGGTTTGTGTAATCCAAGAACCCACCTACAGGGTGATCAGGCGGCAGGCAAAAACACGACCGCGACAGAGTTCAACCGAATGAGTGTTGCAGATGTTCGTGGTACGACCTCGAGTGTTGTATAAGCCGCTAGGCGCGAGACGAAGTGTGCCTTGTTTTCCACGCGCCTCTTTATGCCACAGGCAACCACCGGGGACGTTACTCAATGCAACTCAGCTGCACAAAGTGGCACCGACATAATTTGCAGCTCCAGCCCGGGCGGAGTGCTATTGAGGGATGCACGTACGGACTCCCTCCTATGCGAGTTCTTCTCAAGCAACAGGGTCTTGTCAGCGCTAGGGATTCGAAACGTCGATTGGGGCGCACCCAAGTTGCCCTGTCCTAGCCGCCCTGAGATGAAGGTGCTGAATGTCAATCGTCGTGATGGCACTCAACTCGTTCCTGTGAAAAACCTATGGCGATGACACATGGTGATTGCCTTGCGCAAAGCAGCTCCAGATAGGACCACACTCACTATCCTATTGGCAGGACAAGCATCCTGTAGCACACATCATTGCTACATTGTAGTATAACTTGAAAGCTATACTACAGTGTCGGCTTGCAAACGTTGTCTAAATTTAGAACCCGAATCCAAGCCGCTTCTGAGCATTGACTGTACTTAGTAGTCTACTTAGTAGTCTACTTAGTCTATTTAGTAGTCTACTTTCACATGGAAAACGTCAGTCAGAACACTCAGACTGCACCTTACACAACATGCATCAGATTGTAAAGGAGTTGTCACTTCACAATCAGTGAACAGCAGTCTCATCAGGTTGATCAACAAATGTTGATGCTACTGCGTCAGCAACTTCAGGCATGCCAGTAGTCGACTTGGAGCCATTCGAGCCATTCACGTGCACACCATTCCTGGGTGGCGGTGATGACGCAGGTGCTGCATCAAAGCCAATTTGTTTTCTGGCTAGCTCATGCAACCGCGCCAACAACTGCTTCTTGACTGCATCAAAAGCGTAGCCCAGTCTCTCAAGTTCTTCAGTGGCATTCTGCACATTCAGAAAACACTGAAACTACGGCATACTGTGTGCAGCGCCAGTCTTGTGAGTAAGTACACCAACAAAGCAAACATGATTTGGCAAGCAGATTGTGCAATTGCCTCTTAACAGCCAGTAAAACTGCAGTCTTGGGCCTTCAGAAAGCATCTTGACTGCTCAAAGGCAGGGCACAGACATGTTGGGACGACTTTTATTGACTTGCCTGATTGTACATGAAGAGGCCATAGTAAAGCTCAAAGGAATCATTGGTTGTATTGCTGACTAGGTCCAGCAGGCTCTTGAACCCCCTGCAACCAACCCATTCATTTGTGAGCTTGCTGAATTGGATTACCATGTTGGATCAGATCAGGTGAGCTCTCATGAGGAAATGAGCCAAATAATTGTCAAAAACATGTATTTTGCTACAGTCGATTTGTCAGCTCAGCAATCAGCAGGAAGCTGCAGTGCATCATAGATACACACACCCACTATCATGCATATCAGCCTGAACAGCAGCAAAAGCAGGAATGCAAATCTCTGGCGAGTGTCTTGAAGAACCAAAAGGGGTTGCATTGCAAAGCAAACAGGTCATGACACTCTCGCAACCAAAAACCTCCCTAAAACACCTGATCTAGCATACTGGTGCCACACCAAATGCAACATGTGTAGGCCATACATGATGCAAGGTGTTCAATACACCAACAGTGAATGAAGGCACAGCTTTGAGTACCAATACACCAACAGTGAATGACGGGACAGCATAAGTACCTTGTATCTATGGGGGTAGCCTGGAGCTCCATTGCTCCCAGCACCCTTCCCACTGTATGGGTGATGAACTGTGTGCTGGCAGCTTGCCGGTCGTGCTCCTCACAGCTCATCTCCACCATCTTGCAGCCTTCCCTCTCAAAAAACTACATTTCCACTCTCAAGGGTCAGGACAGTCATGTGCCACAGGCAATAAGATTCACTAATTGCCCAGTTTCAATGATGTAAAAGCTCCCATGCAGCCCCTGATGGGCTTCACATCTTTGCAACAGATGCAGACTCTGCACAATGCTGTTCGCCACAAGAAAAGATAGTGGCTATGAGGTTTGCATTTGGCCGTCACTGGTTTGGGCACTATATGCTTGAAGCTTCTCATTGGCCCTGTCTTGCGTTTCCAAGCAATGTTTTTGCAAGGACACAACTTGCCTGCAAGAAGGCGTCAACCCTCTTTCGTCTGTTAGCACCAGCGCCTATTCGCACTTTCTCATACATGAAGTTGAGGTTGTTCCAGCTGCCACTGCCGCTGTCTGGGCCAAACATGGGATGCGTGCACAAGATGTCCATCTGCACAAAAGTTTTTTCTTCAGAAGCAGATTGACTACACAGCTTTGCAAAGAACACCAACAAGTCTATGCCTTAACTGCTACTTCAAGATGCGGTCCTTGTATGAGGATGCTTTACATGGACAGTATACACATGCAGCAGCAGCAGTCTTATTAGCATGCACTGCAACCAGGATAGTGCAAATCTGTATTCAAATGCTTCCATCATGGATCTCTTGGCAGGAGGACAGGGGGGGCATGGAGTCAGGGGGAGCAAATTTCTTGCCAAGATACGTGCATTGACAAGACTTGCTGAACAGCACAGACGGGCACAAGGTGCAAAGAGAACATCTGTCAGCATATATCAAGCATCCAGAATCTTGCACCATGCATCAAGTCTGCAATTTCACCTTGTCACGAAGCAAAGACACACTGCAAAAGTGAAAAGGCCCACCTGTGCTGGAAGTTTGGCCAGAAACAACCGCTTTGGAAACTCTTTCACAGACAGCACATCCACAAACAGGGTGCTGCGCTTGAGCCGCTGCACTGGTAGACTGTTTAACACAGCTTCTGTAGACAAAATGGATGACGCCAGTATGACGACTTCGGGATGCTCCTCTGCGAAGTCGTCTGCATCTTGGAAGAAGTGAACGCCTTGGGACTGAGCAAGCTCAAAGTAGTCCCCGCGAGAAGTGGCAATCACCTGCATCAATGAACTCGTGCTTATGTATGGCTCACAGTTGACTGAAGCTCAAACATGTCGTGACTTTGCCATCATAAATCATGCTGGGCTTCTGACTGCTTGATTGGGACATCTGCATGGAAATTATCATGTGAGCTATGTTGCACAATGAGTAAGCTAGAGGCATGTTGAGGCTCTCTGCTCAGTACCTCTGCTTTACAACTTTACTGTGCTACGGTGCTCAGTGTACTTCTTCCTGAGCAACTCTGACAGTGCAAATGATCTGAGCAGTCATAGTATCAATAATTATTCTGTGCAGTGGAGCTGATCAATGTACCTTGTGACCTTGGGAGATGAGGCGCTTGGCAAGAAACTGACCAAAGGTACCAAAGCCAACAATGCCAATGCGAAGAGCTGTCTGCTGTTTATGCCTTGCATTCGCCTTGGCCTCGTAGTCAAAGGGCATTGCAGCATCCAGAGCAAAGACTTTCCTGCAACCTGCAATACCGCATCTGGTCATGTGGAGTTGCCAGAGGGTTTGGTTTCATCAGGACAGCTTCTGAGCACTCACTTGCGGCAAATCCTCTCCTGCTGGCTGACAGTGGAGGTTTTGCGACAAAGTTTCTGAGGTTGGTGAACTGCTGTGGCAGCTGGAGTCTTTGCTGAGGAGGGGCAAGCAAGCTGCTTCCAACTTTGGCTTGTGTACATCCTGCGCTGCACCCCAGACATTTGAGCGAAGCTGACTGTTGCATCTGTATCGCCGCCAATGTCTCAGCAGTCCAGTCGCTGCAGCGCAGAGGTGCGTCTGTCTGTTGTCAGCAAAAAGGTTCAGCTGACAATGCTGACCGGCCTGAGCGGCAGTCAGACCAGCGCCTGTCACGGCTCTTATCGCAGGCACTATGTAACGACAACTGGCATGTCGGTGCAAGCGCTCGGCGTTGGGTGCAGGAGTGCAGAGCTGAATCGACGCTTCGTCTTCGGTTATGCTAACAACCTGCACTGCACGCTTGCTGCAGCGCATACATTATCGCAACTGCACCTGCTTGATCAGCTTTGCGGACATTTGCCGGACACCGACACCTTCCGTTCATGCACAAGGCAGTATTTGAGTGACTTGTTGGCAGCAGCTCGATCATAGGAGCCCAACTAGTCTTGCCAGTCTCCGTCGTACTGTGCTTTCTGATATGCTTGCATCCCATTAAAAGTGTTCAAAGTCATTCTTGTAAGCCACGCACGCAATGGCCGCCGCTCAGCCTCGAATAAAGCTGCAGTTTGAAGGCATCCTCGGGGAACACCTTGTGGAGCACAACCTCCAGAAATGCTGGTGCTTGACCTATGCCTGCATTGTATTGTCGTCACATTGCAATCTTTAGTAGCTTCTTTGAAACAGTCATCACAAGCTGCTGCTTCCTCAGGTACCAATTGCCTGCTGCCAGCAAGAAAGGCTCAGCGATGCAAAACGTCTCAGACCTCATAACAAAGGTACTTCACCATTCAGCGTCTGTGCCAGCCATCGTTTTGCTCTCTCTTCTGCACAGAATGCTGAGGTGCATTTGTGATCATACCTTGTGCCAAGCAACACTGTACTGCTGTTTCTGACACTTTGTTGTCCTTACAGCTGTGCGAAGCTTTTGACCTGCTGGGAGCTGACTCTGATCTGCTGCTTGAGCTTGATGGTTTTACTGTCATCAGCAACAGCCCTCTCAGCCTCTTTCGTGACGGAGACACTGTCACCATCAGGAGCAAGGGGCAGGGGCAGGGGCAGAAGGCAACTGTGCCTGTCACACATGGAGGCCAAGCTGAGGGAGGCAAAAGGAAACGATCTGAAGTGGCCTTAGCGCTGACAGCAGCAGGTGACTGTGACAGCACCTTTGATTGAGCACTGTCAGATCTGAGCTGTACTGTAGATGGTGTTCTGCGTTGTGTTGTTCGCTTGCTGAGATTCTCACAGGATCTCTGTTGCATTCAAGCAAAGTTGCAAAATCTCAGTGTGCACCTGAACACCCATACTGCAGCGCAGTGTCAGCAGAACATTGTGTGTAACAACATTGCATGTAGTTGCAGCTTTTCTGCGCTCATGCTGTTGACGTACTGTTCATCTCACAACTGATATGCCATCCGCAGAGGACCAGCAGATTGAGGTGTCAAGGCCCAAGAAGAGGAAGAAGTCATCTGTATCAGCCACAGAAGCAGCACAGGCAGCTCCAGGAGCAGCTGCTACTAGTGATACCTCATCTGAGCAAGAAGTTGTGCCTGTCAGTACTCACGGGCAGACTGTTGAGCCAGCTGAAGCACCAGCTACAGCAAGCCAGAAGAGGAAGAAGAGGAGGAAAAAGACCCAGAGTCCTGAAGCCGATGCAGCAGCAGAACTGTCTCAGCCTGCTGCTGGGGATGCCTTGCTGGCTGCTGGGGATGCCCTTGGGACCGCTGGGGATGCCCTTGGGATCACTGGGGATGCCCCTGGGACCAGTGGCGATGCCTTACAGAGTGCATGTGATGCTCCTGCAGAAGAGAAGAAGCAGAGCAGAAGTGCAAGGCGCAAGCAGTTGAAGCGCAGGTACCGCCGATTAGGGGTAGCCCCTCCCCAGGACCCCACCTCCTCCACTCAGCCCCCAGCATCAGTCAACCCTGCACTTGCTGCAGCAGCTGAGGCCTCACCCTTTGACCCTAATGGTGCACAGCCACACCAAGGAACCCTGGCGCCACACCCCACTCAAGACTCACCGCCTGCAAAGCGCCTCAAGACTCAACCATCAGACGCAGCCCAGCCAACCAAGACTCAACTCAGAGCTCGACCAGCATCTGATGCACCAGGCCATGTGCATTTTGCTGACTCAGACAGTGAGTCAGCATCAGAGTCCGATGATGACGCTGGCAATGAGTCACTGCCTCCGGCTCCTGCTCAGCCAAATGGCAGGCCTGCAAAAGCTCAGCAGCAGTTTGCAGACCCTCAGAGCTCAACGCAGGTGCACTCACACTCAACCAACAGCAGAGAGTATTGATTCAGCACAGTAACAACGCGCAGACTCAATCGACAGCAGAGAGTGCTGAGTGTACACGATCACAAAGTGCAGATCTACACACTCACAGCAGGCTTGCTTTGTTTTGCTTGCTCTGTGCATGTGGCATGTGCGGTTTGAGTGGCTTGGTGCATTATTTTTTTGCAATAGCTGCAGCCATTGCAAGGCAAGCTCTGCCTGCAGCATCAACGTTTACTATATGATGATGATCTAGCTTGCACAATGCGCGTATCATGTGAATTTGCAGCACATCTGCCTTCATTACTCTCCTGAGGGCAGACCAAGATTGTGCATATGTACTGTGCCAGACAACATTTCCTTTTTTGGCAGGGGCAAGGTAGTCCCAAAGGGAAGCCTGACCCTGTCAGTGGATCAGGCTCAGGGGCTGTGCCCAGCGGCCCTCCTGCCAAACCAGGTCCAGCACCAGACATGGACAGGGCAGGTCCGAAAATGGCCCTGCCAGAGACAGATGCTGAGTGTGCAGCCTTGCCAGCAGTGCAGGGCTATCCCAGGCCTGGTGACATTGTTGCATACAAGCTCTTGGAAATTGGCGCAAGTTGGGCTCCTGAGGTAGAATCAACAAGTCGAGATACCTCACATCTTCTACATTCACAGCGCTTACCAGGGTTCACAGAAACTAGTAACTTTTCACACAAAACTGATATGTGGTTCAGAGGATGGTGAATCCATAAAGTGGATACAAGGATTGCACAACTGCACAGACAGCTTTTTTTAACCTGTCTGATCCCATAGACAACGTCCACTTTGAAATGTTATAATCAGCACATCGTGGTGTAGAAAAATAAATGAAGAACCTAAAGTGCGTCTTGAGGTTCCTGGACAAAACTGACCAGCGCCTGGGTTGACTGGTAGTGTTGTCATTTTTTCACTGATGCAGGTTTCAGAGTGGAGACATGGGGAGGTGGGTGAAGCTGATCTGGCAGGTACTGTTGTCATCAAGCCCCTGGCAGGGCAGGGCAGCCAGACAGTGCCCTCGGCAGAGGCCAATGGCCATGCTGTGGAAGAAGAGGAGGAGGAAGAGGAAGAAGGTGCTGAGTTTGCACAGTGTAGTTATGTCAGCACATCATGGAAACATATGAACAACTGCTCTGCTGATCATTGACTCATGCAAAAATCTCCACGCCCACGTGTGTTCTTTTCCCCTCGCAATGGTTCTGTCAAATCCCAATGCCATAGCGTTGCAGAACACGCATGACTGATTGCAAGGCATGCATGACTGAATGCAGCACCTGTGTGTTTTATGCACATTAGAAATGTGACCGCATGCAACAATTGCTGTGCAAGGATGTCTTGCAGCAGATTCTTGATGTAACCTTCTGAACGTACCGGCAAAAGTTGCTTGATGCGCAGGTCCGCCTTCCAACTACGATGAAGATGGCATCCTCACGACAGAGCTGCCATCTTTCTCACAGTTGCGCCTCATCAAGGCCTCCCCAAACCCCATCAACCCCCCGGCTGCACCCCCTGCTGCACCAACAGCCCCACCTGCCGGCACCGCTGCCCAGCTTCCAGATTCCCAAGATGGTTTGCTGGAGACAGACAAGGCAGCAGCAGCTGTGGTCGCTACATCTTCTCAGAGTGAAAACACGGCTACTGTAGCAGGTTTAGGGAATATAGTGCCTAAGATCGGCGTCTGGGCTGATCTTAGTGATCAATTAGCGAGAAGGAAGGCTGAGCTGGCAAGCGAAAGTGACAGGGCTGACTCAGACAAGAAGAATGCAGACTGCATGGACAGCAGCAAACAGCAGCAGCAGCAGCAGCAGCAGCAGCAGCAGCAGCAGCAGCAGCAGCAGCAGCAGCAGCAGCAGCAGCAAACGCTAGAGGTTAAGAGTGTCAATATTGTGCCAGGGATAAACACCCCTGGGGCTGTGCGACCCCGGGGGGGTGTCAGGGCATCAGCTATGGGTCCCATGCTGGCGCATTTGAGAAGCTCAGGGGCATTCGAAAACACTGTGTGATGCTAATGAGTTGATAGCAAGAAACAGGGCGTCTGCTTCAGTTGTAAACAGCAATAGCACTACAAGGTCATGTTGCTGTGTTGGCAGCGTACATGTTCTGCCAATCTGTTGCATACCGCTCAAAGCTGCATGCTGTCAGGAGCATTGATGTATGATCAAGCTGCAAGTATCTCAATTGGCATAACAAGCAGAGGGGCACACCACGCCTCCAGATGATGCATGGTATGCAGTGCAAGTCCTAGAGCTGCATGGTGTCTCGATTGCAGCTTCTATACTATCCACACAACGATTAGTTCAAATGTAAATGGCATCCATAGCAATGGCAGCAGCTGTGACCCAATATTTAGGGTCTGTAGCCATCACTACTGTTTTGCACCATTGCCTTGACTTGCTGTGACATAATGATCAGGTTGTAGTTGACCAGTAAGGCAAGTTCAGTATGATGCACGAGCCATATTTGTATAACACATAATTAGCATTACAAGCTTTGATACCAGCAAAGGCAATCAACGAGATCATTGTTGTTAGAAATTCAGCCAACCGAGATCTTGAAGTAAAGGAAGCTGATGGGCGAAAAAATACATAGTCCCCAGATTGCAAATAATAACATCAGGTGTACACAGCTAGTAAGCATTGGTACAGTAGCATTGGTATACTTCAGATACTTGACACCTTCAGACACCACACTGTATCATCAAAATGGCTGCTGTTCAAAGCTGATCATGGTCATTAAATCGCATTTTAACACTAATCAAACCTAACAAAGCATATTACCAAGCTGTTACCAAGCGATGGAGAGAGGCAACCTACTATTCACTATCTACAGCATGAAGTCAGGCAGGCGTTAAGTAAGCAAAAAGTAAGCGTCTGATCAGCGACCAGCAGTGGCAGTGCTGTTGGCACTGTTAGCTGCAGGGCAAGCCGCGAATGCAGCAGTGACAGCAACTGAGCTCATGCCATAGATCTGCTGAATGTAGTACTCAGGTGCCACAAATGTGTACCCATTCGTCTTCGCCAGCGCCAGCTCAGCAGGCAAAGCAGATGCTGTGCCTCCGTACACGCTGTGATGAAGAACAACTCCGGTGCTGCCTGAGGTGTAAAACGGGCTGTATGCAGCTGTGACACATGCTGCGTTGTCAGCGCAGTTGTAGTCTTCACCATCGAAGGTCCATCCAACATGGACTCCAAATTGGGTTGTGACGCTGGCAACACGGGCGATCTCTGCTGCTCCACAGGGGGTATTGCCGGGGCCGCACAGGGGCGTGGAGGGGTCCTGGAAGGGCTCCCCGTAAGGCATCCTGTACATCTGCAGAAGAAAATTGCAATTGCGTCAGTCTACTGCATGCAAAAAAGGAAGGACAAGAAGTAGCAAAGATTTCTGCTTGAATGTGCACATACAAGCAGCAGCATCTGCAGCTTGTTGGCGCAAGACAATTGAAACACTTCAGCATTCATGCAAACTAGCATCAAAACGCAGGGCCATAAATGCAAACTAGCACCAAAAGCAGAAGGTGCAAAGCAGACACCAAATGTCAAGTTTGGAAATGCAAAATAGCACAGCAAGTCAGGTCAGAAAGGCTCACCGTCATTGCCTGTCCAACATCAGCATTAACTGAGCTGAATTCAGTCGCAATCTGAGCGTTGGTAAGAGTATCCAAATGTGGGTGGTCATACGTGTGATCTGCAACGGTGTGACCTTCAGCTGAGATACGGGCCAGGGTGGCTTTACATGGGGCTGTCGTGACATCACAGTAGTTGTTGGCGTTGACAAAGAAGGTAGCCTTGACCCCTGCAGCCTTGAGGGCATCCAGAACTGCGTCCGTGTGTCCGTCACCATCTGGGCCGTCATCGAAGGTAAGGGCAGCGGTCTGCAAAACACATGGGGTCTCAGCACAAGCTGATACCTTGTCCAGCAGCTAGTTTTTGAAGGCAATGGGCATAGTCACTTGGCAACACACATGATGGTATGGGCAATTGCATGAAAGCATTGAACACGTCAACATGGCAAAACGATTGGTGGTGCAAAACAGAATGAACACGAAATAAGGTTGTGTCATGAAGCAATATGTTCAGAATAGCAATGCTACAATGTCTTGACAGGTGTAGGTCAAGTAGATGCAGGAAGCATTGTGTAAGGTATACCTTAGCGCCAGTACTGTCCACGTAGCCGAAAGGCACTGAAGGGTAGGTCTCTGAGCACAAGGGCCCACTTGTCACTGCACAACACAACATCACTGTCACAAGGCTGCTTGTAGTCCAGATGGTGGATGAGATTCATTTCAGAGGAGCTGGTGATCAGCAATGCAATCTACACAAGAGTGACCAGGATTCTGGAGGACATTGACATGTGTGCCAGCCAGAGTGTGTAGGAGCGCAAGGCAGGCACCGGAGGAAGCATGCAAAGCACGTTATGCAAGAGAAAGGGCATCAACAGGAAGTGACTATTTGCAATGGGCTTACCTATGGTGACAGGCGTGGGTGCAGGCGTCTTGGTAGGAACTGGAGTGGCTGTTGCATTGGGAGTTGAGGTTACAACAGGAGTCTTGGTAGCGACTGGAGTGGCTGTTGCATTGGGAGTTGAGGTTGCAACAGGAGTCTTGGTAGGAACTGGAGTGGCGGTTGCATTGGGAGTTGAAGTTGCAACAGGAGTCTTGGTAGCAACAGGTGTGGCAGTTGCAACAGGTGTTTTGTTGGCAACTGGTGTAGAAGTAGAAGCAGGGGTGGAAGTGGCAGTAGGAGTTGGTGTTGGTGCTGGTGTAGCTGCTGCAGTGGCTGCAGGGGTGGCTGTAGGGGTAGCTGCAGGGGTAGCTGTGGATGTGGGTGTGGTACCGTTTGGTCCAGATGCGGCTGCAGCAATGGTAGTAGCTGGTGTGGGTGTGGGGGTTGCAGTGGCTGTTGCTGCAGAAGTGACTGCAGGAGTAACTGCAGGTGTAGCTGTCGGAGTAGCAGCTACAGTGGCTGCAGAGGTAGCTGTGGGTGTGGGGGTTGCAGTGGCTGTTGCTGCAGAGGTGACTGCAGGAGTAGCTGCAGAGGTAGCTGCAGAGGTAGCTGCAGGGGTTGCAGTGACAGATGGGATTGAAGTTGCTGCAGGGGTGGCAACAATGGTTGCAGCGGTGGTGGCAACTGGAGCAGTGGTGGCAACTGGAGCAGTGGTGGCAACAGGAGCAGTGGTGGCAACAGGAGCAGTGGTGGCAACTGGAGCAGTGGTGGCAACTGGAGCGACTGAAACTGCTGCACAAGGTGAAGGTGCACCAGCACCACCATATCCTGCTTGACAGTTGAAGGTATAGGCAGTGGTCGTCCCACAGTAGCCAAACTGGGAGCAGCTGTAGCTGGCTGGACACACAGTCTTGCTGGTTGCACCACAGGCTCCATTTGTGCTCGTTGGGAGAGTAGCAGCAGGTGTAGAAGCTACAGTGTTGGCAGGAGTTGCAGCAGGAGTTGGAGCAGGTGTAGACGCTGGAGTAGTGGAGGTAGGAGTGGAGGAGGTGCAAGTACCATAAGCCGACTGGCACCCGCCTGAACAGTAGGCTGTAGAGCTGCCACAGTAGCCGAACTGTGAGCAGCAGCTGCCGGTTGGACACGTGTTGCCTTTGTTGTTGGCGCCACAGGTGCCATCGGAAGAGACAGCCAGTAAGTGCCTCGCCTACACAGAAATCAGCACAAGTCAGACGATCTGACAAGAGACGTCAACAGATCGCCGTTCAGCGTTCGTGCTCATGTTGACACTGCTTCAAGATAACGCGCAAATGCAACAAGTGGCTTCAAAGTAGTCCACCGACTGCTGGATGCTGCTGAGTCATACCTCAACCCTGGCGATGCTGGCACCAGCGAAGACACCGATCGCGAGAAGAAGCAGCTTGTTGGTATGCATGGCTCTTATGCTGACAGCTTAACGACACAGATTTTGCACCAGGACTAACACCGACAAGTGAATGCAAGATACTAGCTGCGCTACAAGACTCCGTGTACTCAGGCCGATCGCGGTGCCTATGTAAGTCAAGGAACACCGACAAGTGGTGGCTTGGCTGCAAGGCTAGAACATACAGATGTGAAGGAAGCCGGTTCGCAATGAAGCACGCATGCTGGCTTTCCATCCTTTTATCTAGCGCTGTCATGTCCTTCAAGATGCTCAGTCATGTCTCCGGTCTGCCTCAGTCAGTCATGTCCACAGTCAGCGCATCCCCCGCCCCCCGGACCCCCACTCCCCCCGGGTCCCCAGATTCCGACCGCATGATTGGGCCGAAAGCACAAGTCAGAGCTAGGTTAATGGAGGTGGAGCAAACTTCTGCTGAAGTTGGACACTTCATGGTCCTGGATGCCAATGACAATGAGGACAGCATGACAGGTTCCACGACAGCTTCAAGAGTCACACATGACATCCTAGTAAAGTGCAACGCTGATGAGTTTGTCCAAGCTTGGCTGCATGTGTGACATACTTGGTTACCACACCACTCACTCTGTTGTCACACAAGGCGCTTTGTACAACATGACTCCGCAGGCATTTACCTTGTAAAGTCACTTGTAAAGTTGCAATCATCCTGCAACACTCATTCACCTATCATGTAGGCTACGTTATTGTTGTTTGTGGTCAGCCAATTGAGCGGCTCAACCTTGCTATAAGACTGTGATCTGAAAAGAATGTGGACACAAACACCTTGGGAGTAGGCTTCAAAGCTGTACATATGTGTATAAACAGCGTTGACCTGAACATGTAAGATGTGGTTCAGGGGCAGGTAATGTTGTGCTCTTGAAGCCAAGCCTGCTTGACGTGACAGAAGCTTGTGGAGGTTGACTGTTGCTGCTGCATGTATGGCACAATCAGAGTTGCGGCTGCTTGACAAAGTCATTGAATGTGACCCTTTCAAGATGGCAGCTTACTACCGCTGGTGACATGTTTACCGATGCTGTGATGTCATGCAATGAAGTGCAAACAGCTAAGAAACTGCCTGTAGAACTCAGCATTACCGTTGCTTATTGCTGCTTTGTGTATTGTTGTGTACGGAATCCTGTGACATGCTGCCAATGGTCGAAAAATGGTTGGCACATCACTGCTCGTATATAAGGTCTAAATGCTATGCTGCGGCATGTTCTCGATCGCAGACATCAGATCCTCATACCCTCCCCCACACCTCACCAGCAGCCTGTTACTGCCCACCTTCAGACTCAGCTTACACGACCCCAGCCTGTACTGACAAGGCCCCGACTTCTGCAATGGCATGTCCAAGCCATTTTCCTGCATGAGTCGCTGAAATTCGCTCACCAGTTGGTCAACCCTCTTAGGGTCTGATGCCTGCTTGGCCTTGTTTGCCGTCAAGTTTTTCAACCAGTTCTGGGTCCTGTCATGCTCTGTCAGGTCGCCCTGGCTGCTGCCGGCAGCCTGCTCTTCATACTGCTGTTTTGCAGCCGAGAATGCGCTGTCCATGCCATATGTCACACGAGGGGTGCTCTTCCCAGCAGCAAGCACAGTGCGTGGGACACAGGACTGCCTGTAGTTGACAGCAGAAATGACCTTCAATGGTTTGATGCATTGGTCCACAAAATGCATGGATGATCGAGTCTACATCGAGAGGAGGCTTTGCTGTTGTTGGGCATTACGGCTCTTGTCAATGGGCCTAGCGCATTTTGATCAATATCAATTTGCACTCAAGCCTAGGCAGTCCAGCCTCATTGACATGGGCCTGATCACTTGCAGCTCTGTTTCTGTACAAAGCTGATGCCGGCCACCTGACAAGCAGTTCTCTACAAAGAATTTGAAGTTGCGGCATGCATGATAGAAGCTTGTGAGCCTATCAGCTGCAGTCACATGCTGAGTGCTATGCATGCCCTGACATTTTACCCTCATACAAAAACGTCTGACATTGATCCACATGCAATTTTGTAAGAGCTAAAGTACCCTCAACAGGTGGGCTGATCAGTCTTGCAAAAGGCCTCACCTCAAGACTGGCTGGACCGAAGCAGGCCTAGGCTTAGTTAGCCTCCCCTCCTTGGGGGCCTTTGACCCCCTGATCATGCTGCTAGACCGCCTAGCAGGCATTCTTCCGCCCAAGGCAGGAATCTGGCCTGGGGATTCTGGCAGAACCTCCTCTGGCTGTGAGCCATTCATGGACAGTAGAGCAGTTTGTGTGAAGTTACGGTAACTGCGTAGATGTGGTGGTAGGCTACGAGCAGGGGAGTTGAAGCGGGAGTCAGGCAGGACCTTCTGGCGAAGAGGATGTGCAGTGACTGTGGACAGCGCCTACAATCACATGACTGTTCATCAAGTTGAGCTTATGCTGTGCACTGCATGCAGGCACATACACCCTTCAAACCTGCACAGGTTGCAGTCAAAAAGAAACTAGACTGTGTGTGCTGCGCTGCTGTGAAAGCATGAAAGCAGAGCGATTGTCTGTGCTTCAATTTGCAATGATTGGGCAGCAGCATTTTGCAATGAACGCATGGTGGAAAACACTTGTCTTGGTATGCTCACAGCAAAGCTCTGGGACCTGTGTACCTTTGTCACACCCTTCCTTGCAGTCGATGCTGCACAGCCCCTGCCACCCTCACCCCTCTGTACCCCTGACCCCTGTGTCAAGCCCCTACTGCTTCCAGCATGCTTCTGCGCTGAGCCCTTGCTCTTCTTGACCTGGCTCCCATGGGAACCCCCAGCAGACTCAACCTGAGACTGCGCCCCAGACTCTGAGTCAGCTTCCTTTGGAGCTGCCCGGGCTTCACTGGATGTGTCATCATGACCAACAAAGGGTGAAGAAGAAGCGGGAGGAACGTCGCTACTGCTATCCCAGGCGTGCTCTTCAGGCTCCAGCAGACGGGGCTCAAACCCTGGCAGGCGTGAGACCCTAGGGCTGCAGGGCTTGAGGCCAGGGCCCTTCCAAGGAGAGCCCTGGTGCTTTGCCTGCTGCTGCAAGCACAGGATTCCTGTGATTGTTTCCATGGATTTGTACAGAAATGATATTTCTGCTCTCTGTGAAGCAGCGCAACAGTACAGGCTGTAGCGCTTGTTATGTATGGTGCTTTCCTGACACATCTGGCACTCCATGCTACACTAGTGCTTAACTGAGCTGAGAATACATGTTGCAGGCAAAGACTCGGCTATGTGGCATGTGCTATGGAAGACTACTTGTGCACTCACTGCATGGGCCTTCCTCAGCTGCGCAAGCTCAGACTCAGCACTCTGAGCTCGCAGCTCAGCACTCCTGACTCGCAGCTCAGCCTTCTTGAGTGCGTGCTCTGCAGCTGCCGTCCTGCGCTGCATCATCTGCATGACAACATGCATTTATGACTGCAGTCAGCATCATAATGATTGCAGCCAATGTGAATTTATGGGTGCATGCAAACATGGAATTATGACTGCAGCCAACATGCCTTGCACACACAGGGTACCATACCGGCACGTGTGTGCTTCACAGCAGCTCCCTTGCCAGTGTGATGATTGTCTACATATGCATGGGGGCTGTCTACATGCCTGTGTCCATCAAAACCATGCTCTGTGCTTTGCATGCTCTGCCTGACATCTGTCAGATGACGCGCTAACAGCAGCTGCTTGACACCAGGCAGCGCTACTTTGCATGTTGACAGCTTTGCAGCTGGAACGTATTACAGTGTGCACCAGGCAGCATATCCAGCTCAAACAGCTTGCATTACAGCAACTGCAGCTGCACTTGCAAGCCATGACTAGTGGCAAATCACTGGCAAATCAAGAGCAAGCCGGTGACAGCAAAACAGTTTTCTTGATTGGCATAGCTGTACTCTGTTGCACAGCACGGCGCTTTTCCTGTGAGTGCAATCTGCTGCAGCCAAGCCAGGACCAGGTGGTTCCCAAGGAATAGCCTCAGTATGCACCATTGCTACTTTGTAATCATCAATGCAAGAAATGAACACAAAAAAGCTGTACTGATGAGCCTGCTGTTTGGTGCATAGGAATCTGACCTGGGCCTGCTGGTGACCAGACTCCAGCTCACTGGCCACACTCTGCAGCACATTCTGCAGCTGATCCACCTCACACTCCAGCCCCTCCAGTCTACCCACCTGAGCAGCCACATTTTTTATTTATTTATTTAGGGGTGATAGGCCTATTGTACAAGGCATAACCCAATGATTGCCAGCAACTCCTGCTGAGACTAAGGCCCTACCCCGTGAGGGGGCATCGGCTCTTGAGCAGCCACATACGGCCTGTCTCTACTTAGATATTCAACAAATTCTTTCATCAGCAAAGTGTCTGCCCCTAGGGTCGGGTATGTGTAGACAAGTCTCTTCTACAGATAACACATCTCCCCAATATCGAAAAGTGTGTTTGCTGTCCCCAGGCGTTTCTGAGATTGAACTCTGAGAGATGGAGGTGTTTGGAACAATGTAGACATTTTGGCATTGAGAAGATGTGCTGATCTGCAGCAATGCAGGTGATCACTGTAAATGGCCCAAAGAATTGGGTATGGTTGGCCCGCTTCAGCTCTGAAGGGGAAAGTTTGTTGAGCCAAAGGGCAATTAGGGCCAAATGGGAGGGTAGGGCGGGCGGGG
>JAABUP010001073.1_pt1 | contig 58204 bp, 59 predicted proteins | sample 5559201 | NCBI WGS metagenome assembly JAABUP01 (sample SAMN10711887, study PRJNA513373) | rock metagenome | isolation source: Antarctica rocks | place: Antarctica | reverse complement strand
ACGTGGTGGTCGACGCGGAGGCGATGTTGGCCGCCCACGCCACCCAGCTGTGCCCGCGGGGGGTGGAGCGGGCCGCGACCCGGTTGCTGGCGCATCTGGACCCGGACGGGGTGGCGCCGCTGGATCCCCCGCACCATGAATCCGCGCCGCCAACGCCAACGACCCATCCCGGCGACTCGTCGACACCGACACCTCATCCTCCAGCCCGGGCGCCCCTGTCCGGCCTCGCGGACCGCTACTTCGCCGACACTGACGCGCCGCCTGACGTGGAGCGGGACATGCGGGCCCTGCTCGATGACTTCGTCAACCGGGCTCCGTGTCCACGATGAGTGCGGCTCCCGCCGCACCCTGGTGGGCACCCGGGGTGCGGGGGACCGCTCAGGGGGTCACGATGCCGCGGAGGATGCCCGCCCGATGGAGTCGGTGAGCTGGTCCTGGCTCAGCATCGGGAAGAAGCCGCGGAACTGTTCGTCGGTGACGCCGCTCCAGTCGTAGGTCTGGGTGACCTTCGTGCCGGACCCGGAGGGCTCGAGCTCCCAGGTGTAGGAGTGCCCGGTCGCCTTCACGTCACCGAGCTTGTCGGTGTAGCCGTCCATCGGGTGGATCGACGGCGCCCATCCGATCGTGCGGTCCTGCTCGTACGCGGTGACCGTGTTCTTCATCTGATAGTCGCCGAGCGCATCGTTGTGCATGTTCATGACGAACTCGTCGCCGACGCCGCGGACCTGGGTTCCGCTGCCGTCGACGCCGCGCAGCATGTTCGCGCCGTCGAACTCGGTGTGCCGCGACGGCGTCGAGAGCAACGCGAACAGCTTCTCCGGGCTGGCGTCGACGGTCCTGGTGACCTGGATCTGGTCGCTCACTTGGGTGTCCTCCCCGTATCGGTGGTGGTGCCCGCTCCGGTGGCGCCGGGGCGCGCGTCCCCTGTGACGGTGCCCATCTCGCGCCTCAGGCAATCGTGGACGATGAAGTCGCGGATCAGGCCGGCGTGACCTCATAGGTGTGGCCCTGCGCGCGCAGGCGCTCGACCAGCGGCAGCCCCATCGCCGTCGCGGGGGTGAGGGACCCGGTGCGCCGGGGGAGCCGGTCGCCGTCGAGGGCCAGGCACAGCACGCTCTCACCGAGCATCACCGCGGTCGCGGCGTAGCCCGGGTCGCCGGACCCGGCCACTCGCGCGTGATATGTCGCGCCGGTCGAGGTCGTCGCCACGAACTCCGAGCGGAACCAGCCGGCGGCACGCTGCTTCGCGCTCGGTCCGGACCCGGGGGCGGGAAGGACCCGGTCGATGAGCGGGCGCGTGATGCCGTTCGAGAGGGCCCCGACCAGCGCGCCCAGCCCGACCGTCATCGCGCCGGCGGCCACGGCGCCGAGCGGCCCCGTGCCCGTCGCCATCACCTCGCCGTAGCGCAGGTCCTTGCCGTAGGACCAACCGGTGAGCCCGTTGGAGCGACGGACGATCCGCGTGTTGTAGCTCGCCATGACGAAGGGGCCGACCCAGTGCCCGTCGACCTGCGTCGGCCTCGGCGAGTCCGAGGGCTGGGCGACGTCGGGCTCGGCGGTGCGGTCGGGGCTCAACGAGTGCGGGCTGCGGGCCAGGCGGGCCTTCGCGCGGTCGGCGCGGGCGGTGTCGATCTCACCGCGCAGCGAGTCGATGGTGCCGCCCGAGAGGCCGCCGCGCGCCGAGGCGGTCATCGTGACGTCGGTGAGCTCGCCCGCGCCGTCGGCGGCGACCCGCTGGTGCAGCAGCAGGACTCCGAGGTCGGAGGGCACCGAGTCGTAGCCGCAGGAGTGGACGATGCGGGCGCCGCTCTCGCGGGCCGGCGCGTCGGTCCGGTCGATGGCCTCGCGCGCGAACTGCACCTCGCCGGTGAGGTCGGCGTAGTGGGTGCCGGCCGCGGCAGCGGGCTCCACCACCGGCAGCCCGTACTTCGCGTAGGGGCCGACGGTGGTGGCTAACGCCGTCGTCGACGCGGCCACGGCCGCGAGCGCGGAGCGGTCCGAGGAATCGGCCACCAGCAGGGGCCAGTCCCGTGCGGGACCGGGCAGACCGGAGCGCGTCGCCTCGAGCTTGTCCCGCGAGCGGCCGGCGAGGGCGATCCGCGCCTCGCGGGGGGCGTGCCGCGCGAGGTGGGCCGCGGTCAGCGCGCCGACGAAACTCGTCGCGCCGTACAGGACCACGTCGTACTCCCGCTGTGCTGCCATGCCCGCAAGGTGCCCGTCCCGCCGCGCGCTCACGCGCCGGCCGAGCCGCTCCCGGCGAGGACGAAGACGGGGTGGCGCTCGGCGACCGCCGCGAGCTCGGCGTCGGAGGAGTCGGCGCCGACCCGCAGGACCGGGGGCTTGTCGGCGTCGGAGAGCTCGATCGCGGCGACGCGCTCGCTCCGGCGCCCGACTCGCAGCTCCGCCTCACCGGCGACGCGGAGGTTGCGCACCCACTGGGTGTGCCCGCGGGCGGCCACGAGGTAGCGGCGTCCGTCGAGGGTCAGTGGGTTGACGGGCGTCGTACCGTGACGACCTGCTCACGACGCTGATCATCCAGGCCTACGACGCCGTGGGCGAGCGCGCCGAATCCGCCCGGCGCCCGACCGACCCGGCGCGCACCCAGTGGCGGGCGGTCTGGCGCGCCGTGCGTGCCTGGGCGCTCGAGCACCCCGCCGAGTACGCGCTCATCTACGGATCACCGGTGCCGGGCTACGCGGCGCCCCCGGGCACGTTGCCCGCCGCCGGCCGGGTCGGGGTCGTCCTCGTGGGGATCGTCGTCGAGCACGGGACGTCGGCGCCCGATCCCGGTCCGCAGGCCACGGCGGCGGTGTCCCACGACGTCCTGCCCGGGCTGGACCCGGCCACGGCGCCGGCCGCGGTCGCGGCGTGGACACAGCTCTTCGGCACCGTCGGCTTCGAGCTGTTCGGGCAGTACGAGAACGTGGTCCTCGACCGCGTGGCCTACTTGGACCACGTCGCCGCCGCCGCCGCCACTTCCGTCGGACTGCCGGGCTGAGCCGGGTCGGGCACGACGCCCCGGGCGCGCAGCCCGCCGATGAGCAGGTCGAGTCCCTCGGCGACGAGGGCCTCGTGATCCGCCCCGGCCGGGCCGGCCACGTGGCCGGCATCGAGCACGGCGGCGAGATGGGGGAAGGCGTCGGGGTCGGGCCCGCCGGCGTCGGGCTCGACGGGAGCGGGCGAGGGGCGGGCCCGCTCGGCGTGGTACTCGACCGCCGACCCGATGACGAAGTTGCCCACGATGATGATCGCGCGGAACGCCTCCGGGGCGGTGAACCCGCCCGCGACGAGCGTGCCCACCACGGCGTCGACCGCGGGCAGGGACGTGGGGGTCGGGCGGTTCCCCGCGACGACGAGTGCGGCGTCGCGGTGGCCCACGAGAGCGCGGTACTGGGCGAGGGCGCGCTCGTGCAGCCACTCCCACCACGCCTGACCGGCCGCGGGCGTGGTGGCCAGCCAATGGTCGGCGAGCAGTCGCTCGGCAACGTGGTCGAGCAGGGCGCGCTTGTCGGTGACGTGCCAGTACAGCGTCGGGGCGCTCACCCCGAGCTCGCGGGCGACCCGGCGCAGGGAAAGCGCCTCCAGCCCGACCTCGTCGAGGAGGCGGACGGCCGTGTCGATGACCTGCTCGCGGCTCAGCGCCACTCGCGGAACCTCCTTGCCGTAGCGGACGGCGCCAGGTTACGTTGACTCTAACACTGTTAGAGGAGGTGCGTCATGGATGCGATCCGCGTGCGATCGCTGACGAAACGGTACGGAACGGTCCAGGCGGTGCGCGGGATCGACCTCGACGTGGCCTCCGGTGAGACGTTCGGCTTCCTCGGGCCGAACGGCGCCGGGAAGTCGACCACGATCAACATCCTGTGCACCCTCGTCGAGCCCACCGCGGGGACGGCGTCGGTCGCCGGGTTCGACGTCGTGAGCGAGCGGGCGGCGGTCCGGCGTCGGATCGGCCTGGTCTTCCAGGACCCCACGCTCGACGGCCCGATGTCGGGCGAGCAGAACCTGCGCTTCCACCAGGAGCTCTACGGCGTGGACCGGGCGCGGGCGGCCGCACGACGGGAGGAGGTGCTGCGGACGGTCGGGCTGTGGGAGCGCCGCGCGGACCCCGTGTCGACCTACTCGGGCGGCATGCGTCGTCGACTGGAGATCGCCCGGGGCCTGCTGCACTCCCCGCGAGTGCTCTTCCTCGACGAGCCGACGATCGGCCTCGACCCGCAGACCCGCAGTTCGATCTGGACCTACATCGCCGATCTGCACCGGGCCACCAGGGGCTCGGGCGACGAGATCACCGTCTTCGTCACCACGCACTACATGGACGAGGCCGAGCACTGCGACCGCATTGCGATCATGAACGAGGGCCGCATCGTCGCGCTCGACACGCCGCAGGCCCTCAAGGCGGGCGTCGGGGCGGACCGAGTCTCGGTGACCACCGACGACGACCCGGCCGCGCTCCGCGTGCTGCGCACGGAGTTCGGGCTCGAGGGCGCCGTCCGCGACGGCGCGGTCACGGTGGCCGTGGCCGACGGAGCGGGCTTCGTCCCGCGGCTCTTCGCCGCGTTCACCGCCGATGGCGTCGGCGTGCGGTCGGTGACCGTGACCCGGCCGAGTCTCGACGACGTGTTCCTCGCGCACACGGGCACCACGCTGCGCGACGCCGAGGGAGCCGGGCCGAGCATGCACCCGATGGCCGCGCGGATGAGGGGACGGTAGACGTGACCGACACGACCGACACGACCGACACGACCGACACGGCGGGCCGCGAGGCGTCGCCGGCACCCTCGGGGCTGCGCGTCGAGCACGTGCGCGTCCCCGAGTCGGGCCTCGCGACGGAGGCGCGGGCGGTGGCCGTGGTCTGGCAGCGGGAGATGATCCGCTTCGTCAAGGACCGCACGCGGATCCTCTCCTCGCTGGCGCAGCCGTTGCTGTTCCTCTTCGTGCTGGGCAGCGGGCTGGGCTCGCTGCTGCGCAGCGGCGGCTCCGTCCGCTTCGAGACGTTCCTGTTCCCCGGTGTGCTCGCGATCTCGGTGCTGTTCACCGCGGCGTTCTCGGGGATCTCGATCGTCTGGGACCGGGAGTTCGGGTTCCTGCGCGAGATGCTCATCGCTCCGGTCTCGACCGCGTCGATCCTGCTCGGCAAGGCGCTCGGCGGGGCCACCGTCGCGACCCTGCAGTGCCTGGTCCTGCTGGCCCTCGGGGGCCTCGTCGGGGTGCCCTACGCGCCCGTCATGCTCCTGGCTCTGGTCGGGCTGATCTTCCTCATGGCGTTCATGATCACCGCCCTCGGCCTGTTGCTCGCTGCCCGCGTGAAGCAGGTGCAGTCGGCGATGCCCATGGTGCAGCTGATCATCACGCCGATGATGTTCCTGTCCGGGGCGTTGTTCCCGCTCTCGGGCCTGCCGACCTGGCTCGCGGTGCTCACCCACCTCAACCCGATGACCTATGCGGTCGAGCCGCTGCGTCACGTCGTCTTCGCCCACCTCGACGCGGACGCCGCCAGCCGGGCCCGGTTCGACCCCGGGATCGCCTGGGGCTCGTGGAGCGTGCCGGTGGGAGTGCAGGTACTGATCACCGCGGTCGCCGCGCTCGTGCTGCTCGGCGCGGCGGTCGCCCGCTTCCGGCGCACGGAGTGAACTCGGGACCGCAGGGTGACCCTCAGGGCTCCAGGGGGAGCCCGAGCAGGGCGTTCTCGATGACCTCCGGCAGCGCGGGGTGGATCCAGTACTGGCACCGGGCCATCGACCGGGCGTCGAGCCCGAAGGCCAGGGCCTGGATCAGCGGCTGGATGAGCGTCGAGGCCTGCGCTCCCATCATGTGCGCGCCGAGCAGCGTCCCGTCGGGCCTGGCGATGACCTTGAGGAAGCCGGTGGTGTCCTCCATGGCCCACCCGAACGCGACGTCGCCGAAAGCCTGGATCTTCGTGACGTAGTCGACCGGCCCGTCGCGGAGATCCTGCTCGCGGGCGCCGACCTCGGCGATCTGCGGGTCGGTGAACACCGCCGCCGGCACGAGGTGGTGGTTGGTGCGCCGCGGGGAGTCGGGGTGCAGCAGGTTGTGCTGCACGACCGCCGCCTCGTGGTTGGCCACGTGCTTGAGGTGGTAGGGCGAGCTGACGTCGCCCAGCGCCCACACGCCGTCGACCCGGGTGCGCTGCTGCTCGTCGACGACGATGCGGCCGTCCTCGCGGAGCTCGAGCCCGCCGGCCCCCGCGTCGAGGAGGTCACCGTTGGGGATGCGGCCCGTCGCGAGCAGCAGCGCGTCTCCCTCGATACGCTCGCCTCCCGGGCAGGTCACGGCGATCGAGCCGTCGGGCAGCTGCTGGGCCGAGGTCGGCTCCGCGTCGAGGTAGACGGTGTAGCGCTGCTGGGCGAGCGCGGTGAAGCGCTCGGAGACGGTCTCGTCCTGCTCGCGCAGCAGGGCCGGCCCGCGGGTGATGACGGTGACCTCGGAACCGAGCGCGGAGAAGACGTGCGCGAACTCGGCCGCGATGTAGCCGCCGCCGACGATGAGCAGCCGGCGCGGCACCTCCTCGAGGCGCATGACGTCGTCGGAGGTGTGGAAGGGCGCGGTGCCCGCGGCGAACACGCGGGGCACGAACGGGCGCGACCCGGCGGCGACGACGACGCGGTCGCCGGTCACCTCGACCGGTTCGCCCCCGTCGGCGGGCGCCACGGCGAGGGCGCGCTCGCCGGTGAAGCGCGCGTGCCCGAGGTAGACGGTGGTGTTCTCCTGCTCGTCCTGGCGGTAGCGCTGCCCGCCGGCCGCGATCGGATCGATCCGGCCGAACACGCGGTTGCGGACGTCGGCCCAGCGGACCTTGTCCACGGTCGCGTCGATCCCGTAGGTCGACGAGCGGCGGATCGTCTCGGCGACATCGGCGGCGTAGACGTACATCTTGGTCGGGATGCAGCCCACATTGAGGCAGGTACCCCCGAAGACACCGTGCTCGACGAAGGCCACGTCGAGGTCGGCGAAGCGTCCGTCGACGATCGTGTTGCCGGAGCCGGTCCCGATGATCACGAGGTCGTGGTGCGCCACGGAACCACGCTAACCAAGACGCGCGCGGTGTGACGCGCTCGGTCACGATCGAGCCTCACCTCACCCGCTCGTCGGCGTGTCGGGGCGGCCACGCCGTGCGCGACCCGAACGCCCGGCCGGGCCCATCCGTTCGGACCCGTGTGGACACCGTCGGACACGCTCGTGCACCGCCCGGGTCGAGGGATGTCCCCGGACGGCCGCCGGACGTCGCCCGGGAGAGCGAACCTCGCTCACCTCGTCTTGTCCGGCGTCGGCCCGCTCTGTTGTCGTCTCTCACCGACAGCGATCGGGCGGTTCGCGCCGAGGACCCCGTCGGGGCATCCGCGGCCGGCGGCGGGAAGGCGGACGGATGGGCAGGCGCCAGGCAGCGGACGGTCCGGTACCGGCCCGTGTCCTGCGGCGGGCGTCGCTGGGCGTCCTCGCCGTGGGGATCGTCCTCGGCGCTCTGCTGTCCGCTCCGGCGGTGGACGGCCCGCCGACCGCGAGTGCCGCGTCCACCACCGATCCGTCGGGGACCACGCCGGACGGATCCGACCCGGCCGCCGCCGCGCGGCAGGCGCGCGTCATCGCCGGGCAGGCGCCCGGGACGTCGGCGCACGGGTGGGCCGTCTACCTCGTCGACGGCTCGGGCGCGCAGTTCTGCGGCGGGACCCTCGTCGCCCCGACGAAGGTGCTCACCGCCGCCCACTGCCTCGCCACCACGTCCGCCGCCGCCATCACGGTCGTCGCCGGCCGCGACGACAAGGCGTCCACCGACGGCGAGGCCGTCGGCGTCACCCGGGCCTGGGTGAGCCCCGACTTCCAGACCGTCGGGCGCGGGCTCGACGTCGCCGTCCTCACCCTCCGCTCCGCCGTCGCTCAGACACCGCTCCCGCTCGCCGGACCGGGCGACGCGAAGTTCTACGTCGACGGTGCTGCGGCCCGGATCTGGGGCTGGGGCGCCACGACGGAGGGCGGCGCGGCGTCGGGGACCCTGCGCACGGCGGTCCTTCCGGTGCGGGGCGACGACTACTGCCGCCACGGCGACCCCGGGTACGACGCCGCGGTCGAGACCTGTGCGGGCTACGACGACGGCGGCGTCGACACCTGCCAGGGCGACTCGGGTGGCCCGCTGGTCGCCGCGGGCCGTCTCATCGGCGTCACCTCGTTCGGCCAGGGCTGCGCCCGCGCCGGCCGACCGGGCTACTACGTGCGGGTCGGTGCGGTCGCGGACCGGATCGCCGCCGGCCTCGCGGAGTAGCACCCGGGACGTAGGGTCGGCGCCGTGCGTGCCCGGACCGGTTTCCCCTTCTCGGCCGTCGTCGGTCACGACGACCTGCGGCTGGCCCTGCTACTCGTCGCCGTCGACCCGGCGATCGGCGGCGTGCTCGTCCGCGGGGAGAAGGGGACGGCCAAGTCGACGATCGTGCGGGCGCTCGCCGCCCTGCTGCCCGCGGTCCTGGTCGTCGACGGAGACCGTTTCGCCACCGACCCCGACCTCGGCGAGGAGAGCCCGGATGGTCCCTTCGACGCCGACGCGGCCCGCTCGACGCGGCCCGCCCGGCTGGTCGAGCTGCCGGTCGGGGCGTCGGAGGACCGGCTGACCGGATCGCTCGACCTCTCCGAGGTCCTCGCCCACGGCCGCACCGCGGTCCAGCCGGGACTGCTCGCCGCGGCGCACCGCGGCGTCCTGTACGTCGACGAGGTCAACCTCCTCCACGACCACCTCGTCGACCTCCTGCTCGACGCCGCCGCGTCCGGGCGGGCGCACGTCGAGCGCGACGGGGTGTCGTTCACCCACCCGGCGAAGTTCCTGCTGGTGGGGACGATGAACCCGGAGGAGGGCGAGCTCCGCCCGCAACTGCTCGACCGGTTCGGCCTCACCGTGCACGTCACCGCGTCGCGCGACGTCGGTGAGCGGACCGAGGTCGTGCGCCGCCGCCTCGCCCACGACGCCGACCCCGACACCTTCGCCGCGCGGTTCGACGCCGCCGAGGACGACCTGCGCGGCCGGCTCCGGGCCGCCCGCGATCGACTCCGCGCCGTGGTGCTCCCCGACGCCGAGCTGGTGCGGATCTCAGCGCTGTGCGCGGCGGTCGACGTGGACGGGATGCGCGCCGACGTCGTCCTCGCGCGCACTGCCGTCGCGCACGCCGCGTGGCGCGGCGCGGACGAGGTCGATGCCGACGACGTCCGGGCCGCGGCCCGCCTCGCGCTGCCGCACCGCCGGCGTCGCGACCCCTTCGACGAACCGCACCTCGACGAGTCCGAACTCTCCGACGCTCTCGCGCAGGCCGACGACGCGGCGCGAGGGGAGCCGGAGCCCGATCCCGACGGCGGGGGCGGGGGTGACGGTGGTGGCGGGGGTGACGGCGGCGGCGGCGCGCCCTCCGACAGCCCAACCGTGTCCTCGGGACACGGTCGGCCCGACCCCGCGTGCGACGCGTCCGAGGTGGTGCCCGCCCCGGAGCCGTCCCGGCTGCGAGCGCGGCGTCTCGAGGTCCACGGCACCGGCGACGGTGTGCCGGGCCGGCGGTCGCGCGCCCGGGGCCGGCACGGTCGGACCGTGCGGGCCGTCCGCGAGGCGCCGCCCGACGGGCCCGTGGTCCACCTGCCCGCCACCGTGCTCGCGGCGGCCCGGCGGCCCCGTCCGGATCGCCGCCCGGACATTGGTGCGGCCGACCTCCGCCACGCGCTGCGCGAGGGCCGCGAGGGCAACCTCGTGCTCTTCTGCGTCGACGCCTCGGGCTCGATGGCCGCGCGGCGGCGGATGAGCGCGGTGACCGGGGCCGTCGCGGCGCTCCTCCGCGACGCCTACCAGCGCCGCGACAAGGTCGGGGTGGTGACCTTCCGGGGGGCCGACGCCGAGGTCGCCCTGCCGCCCACGACGTCGGTGCACGCCGCCCACGCCCGCCTGCACGACCTGCGCACCGGCGGCCGGACCCCGCTCGCCGCCGGCCTGCGCGCCGCCCGACGGCTGCTGCGCGCCGAGCGCACGCGCGACCCGCGACGCCGCGGGTTGCTCGTCGTGCTCACCGACGGGCGCGCCACCGGCGCCGCGGCCGCCCTCGAGGAGGCGCTCGACGCGGCCCGAGGCCTCGCCCGCGACGCCCGCGGCGCCCGCCACGCCGCGATGGGCACCGTGGTCGTGGACTGCGAGTCCGGCCCCGTGCGCCTCGGTCTCGCCGGCCGCGTGGCCGGGGCCGCCGCCGGGACCGTCGTCACCCTCGACGAGCTGACCGGCGAGTCGGTCGCCGGCCTGGTGAAGGAATTCGGCGCCGACCGCTCCCGCGCCGCCTGAGAGGGAGGACCACCGTGCCCCAGGGCGTCCCCACCACCGTCCCCGCCGACGGCCTGACCACCCGGCAGCGGCGCCGTCGCCCGCTCCTGATGGTCCACACCGGGGTGAACAAGGGCAAGTCGACCGCGGCGTTCGGGCTCGCGCTGCGGCAGTGGACCGCGGGCGCCTCGATCGCGGTCTTCCAGTTCGTGAAGTCGGCGAAGTGGCGGGTGGGGGAGGAGACCGCGCTGCGCGCGCTCGGCGACCTGCACCGCGACACCGGTCAGGGCGGCCCCGTCGAGTGGCACAAGATGGGCGAGGGCTGGTCGTGGTCGCGCAAGGCCGGGAGCGAGTCCGACCACGCCGCGGCGGCCGCGGAGGGCTGGGCCGAGATCCGGCGCCGACTCGGGACGGGCGCGCACGACTTCTACGTGCTCGACGAGTTCACCTACCCCCTCACGTGGGGCTGGCTCGACGTCGACGAGGTGGTGACGGTGCTGAACGACCGGCCGGGACACCAGCACGTCGTCGTGACCGGGCGGGACGCGCCGCCGGCGCTCGTCGACGCGGCCGACCTCGTCACCGAGATGACGAAGATCAAGCACCCGATGGACGCGGGTCAGAAGGGCCAGAAGGGCATCGAGTGGTGACCCTTCCGCCCCGCCTGGTCGTGGCCGCACCGTCCTCGGGCAGCGGGAAGACCACGGTGACGACGGGGCTGCTCGGCGCCCTGCGGGCGCGCGGCACCCGGGTCGCCCCATTCAAGATCGGCCCCGACTACGTCGACCCCGGGTACCACGCGCTCGCGGCCGGGCGACCGGGTCGCAACCTCGACCCGGTGCTGGTCGGCGAGGACCGGATCCCCGAGCTCGTCGCGCACGGTGCCGCGGACGCCGACCTCGCCGTCATCGAGGGCGTCATGGGCCTCTTCGACGGGCGGATCGGCACCGGGCATGACGCCGACGGGTCCACCGCGCACCTCGCACGGCTCCTCGACGCCCCGGTGGTGCTCGTCGTCGACGCCCGTGGCCAGGCAAGGTCGGTGGCGGCCCTGCTCGCGGGGTTCGCGGCGTTCGACCCCCGGGTGCGGGTCGCGAGCGTCGTGCTCAACCGCGTCGGGACGCACCGGCACGAGGAGATCCTGCGCGCGGCGTGCGCCGAGGTCGGGCTGCCGGTGCTCGGCGTCGTCCCCCGGCGCGCGGAGCTCGCGGTGCCCTCCCGCCACCTCGGTCTGGTCACCGCGGCCGAGCACGGCGGTGCGGCGCACGCCGCGGTCGGCGCGATGGCCGCGCTGGTGGCCGCCCACGTCGACCTCGCCGCGATCGAGGCGCTCGCGCGGACCGCGCCGCGCACCGCCGTCGTCGCCTGGGATCCGGCCCGCGAGGTGGAGCCGGTGACCGGCGCGCCGGTGGTCGCGATGGCCGGCGGTCCCGCGTTCACCTTCGGCTACCCCGAGCACGCCGAGCTCCTCGCCGCCGCCGGGGCCGAGGTGCTCACCGTCGACCCGCTGCGCGACGAGAAGCTCCCGGACGGGACCGCCGCGCTGGTGCTGCCCGGTGGCTTCCCCGAGGAGCACGCCGCCGAGCTCTCGGCGAACGCCGCGCTGCACGCCGAGGTCCGGGCGCTCGCCGCGTCCGGTGCTCCGGTGCACGCGGAGTGCGGCGGCCTGCTCTACCTCGCGCGCGCGCTCGACGGCGCCCCGATGAGCGGGGTGCTGCGCGCGGACGCCGTCATGGGACCGCGGCTGGCCCTCGGCTACCGCACCGCGACCGCCTGCGTGGACTCCCCGGTGGCTGCGGCGGGGGAGACGGTGACCGGCCACGAATTCCACCGCACCCTCACCAGCCCCCGCGCCGGCTCCACCCCCGCCTGGTCGTGGGCGGGCCACGAGCCCGAGGGCCACGTCGTGGGCGGCGTCCACGCGTCCTACCTGCACACCCACCCCGCCGGCCGGCCGTCGGGCGTGACGCGCTTCGCGCAGGCCGCCGAGCGCCGGCGCTGAGTGTCCCCGCCGCCGAGATCGGCGTCGTCGCCACGGCGGAGAAGCCGGGCGCGCGAGCCGCGTGGCGCCGGGGTGACCGTCGCGGCCGGACGGGCACGGTGCGCGAGGATGAGGGTCATGAGCCGGAAGCCCGACGCGGACGACCCGAGGCGACTCCTGCAGTGGCGCACGAGCAAGGGCCGGCGGTGACGGTCCCGACGACGCGGGCGACCCTGCGCCTCTCGCTCGCGGGCGAGCCGCTCCCGCTGGTGGGCCGGGCCCGCGCCTACGTCTGCGGGATCACCCCCTACGACACCACCCACCTCGGGCACGCGGCGACCTTCGTCTGGGCCGACGTGGCCGCCCGGGTGCTGCGCCGGATCGGCGTCGAGGTGGAGACCTGCCGCAACGTTACCGACGTCGACGACGTGCTCGACGCCGCCGCCGAGCGCGCGGGGCGACCGTTCGACAGCTTCGCCGCGGTCGGGCAGTTCCGTTTCGACCACGACATGGTCGCCCTCGGGGTCCGCCGGCCCACCCACGAGCCGCGGGCGCACAACCACGTCGACGGGGTCGTCGCCCTCGCCGCGGCGCTGCTGGAGCGAGGTGTCGCCTACGAGCGCGACGGTGAGGTGCTCCTGCGGGCCGCTGACGTCGGTCTCGACCCGGTACCGGACCCCGACCGACCCGACGGCGACGCCTCCCGGACGCCCCCCTCGCCCCGCGCCGACGACCCGCGCGACGCGATGGTGTGGCGGCCCGCCCTGCCCGGCGAGGCGGCGTGGCCGAGCCCGTGGGGTGCCGGGCGCCCCGGGTGGCACGCCGAGTGCGCGGCGATGGCGCTCGGCGTCCTCGGGCCGGCGATCGATCTGCACATCGGCGGCGCCGACCTGCGTCACCCCCACCACGCCACCCAGGCGGCCATGTGCGAGGCCGTCACCGGGGTGCGCCCTTTCGCCCGCGCCCGCCTGCACGTGGGCACCGTCCGCGTGGACGGCGCGAAGATGGCCAAGGCGGCGGGCAACCTGGTCCTCGTCTCCGACCTGCTCGAACGCCTCCCGGCGGCCGCCGTCCGCCTGCTCGTCCTCGACCGGCCGTGGGGCCGGGCCTGGGACCTCGAACCGGGAGCACCCGAGGCGGCCGCGGCCCGGCTCGAACGGCTCTACGCCGCCGCGGCGCGTGCGGCCGGCGGCGCCGCGACCGCCTCCGACGCCGTCGTCGCCGCCCTGCTCGACGATCTCGACGTCCCGGCGGCCCTCGCGATCGCCGAGACCGAGGGCGGCGAGGCTGCCCGTACTGCGCTCTCGGTCCTGGGCCTCGCGCTGGCCTGACCGCTGATCGGTCGGCGGGTGATCCGCCACGCCCGGCCCGCGCGGGCGCTCGGTTCTCGGACGGATTCCTTCTACCGTGTGACGGACGTGACGCGAGTGGTAGGAGGAACGCGAGTGAACTCGTGGGGTGGGCCGGATCAGGTCACCGTCGTCCCCCGTCCGGAGGCGCCGCACCCGCCTCGCGCCGTTCCCGAGGCCGCCATTCTCGAGGGTGCCGTTCCCGAGGCCGACATACCCGAGCCGCGAGCACCGGTCGCCGAGCTGGACCGTCTGGTGGACGGGCCCGCGACGGCCACGGGGGCCGGCGGGGGAACCGAGGAGGACCCGCTCCCGCTCCCGACCCCGGTACCGAGCACCGTCGACCGACGTCGACGGCGACGGGCCCTGATGATCGGCGGGATCGCCCTCCTGGTGATCGTGCTCTTCCTGGGCGTCCTGATCCTGCGCGACGCGTTCCGGAGCGCCGTACCCCCGCCGCGGGCCGGTTCACCGTCTCCCGCGGCCGCCGCCCCGCCGGTGGTGACCCCACCGCCGCCTTCCCAGCTCCCGCGGGGCGGGACGACGATCTTCCCGCGGCACCGGGTGGTTGCCTACTACGGCAGCCCGGGAGAGCCCCGGCTCGGTGTCCTCGGCGCGGGGGACCCGGAGGAGGTGGCCGACGAGCTCGACGCGGCCGCCACCCCCTTCTCCACGCCGGGTCGTGAGGTCCAGCCCGCCATGGAGATCATCGTGGGTGTCGCCGACGGCAGCCCCGGCCCGGACGGGGACTACCACCACGACGTCGACGAGGCCGAGGTCCGCCGGTACATCGCGGTCGCGCGGGCCCACAAGCAGCTGGTCGTGCTCGACATCCAGCCCGGGACGACCGACTTTCTGACCGCCGCCCGGCCGTGGGAGGGGCTGCTGCGCGAACCCGACGTGGGCCTCGCCCTCGACGCGGAGTGGCGCATGGCGCCCGGCGAGATCCCCGGGAAGACCATCGGCAGCGTCACCGCCGACGAGGTCAACACGACGTCCGCCTGGCTCGCCGGGATCGTCCGGGAGGCGAAGGTGCCCCAGAAGCTGTTCGTGGTCCATCAGTTCACCGTCGACATGATCACGACCCCGGAGCGCGTCGCGACGCCGCCGGAACTCGCCGTCGTCCAGCACGTCGACGGGTTCGGCGCGCCGCCCAACAAGCTCGGGAAGTACCAGCAGCTGCAGCGACCCCAGCAGTTCCACCAGGGCTTCAAGCTCTTCTATACCCAGGACACCCCGATGTTGACCCCCGAGCAGACCCTCGCCCTGTCGCCCGCGCCGGAGTTCGTCACCTACCAGTAGAGCGATGCGCCGCCGCAGGTTCAGTGCTGCTGCTGCTGCGCGAGTCGGGCCTGCAGGCGTTGGGTGAGGCCCTGGAGGTCGGGGAGGCCGAGCGCAGACGTCTGCCCCTCGATCTGGCGGACCAGGGCCCCGCTGCTCATCGTCGCCTCCGAGCTCTGGATCAGCACGGTGCCCTGACCGGTGAAGTCGAACTGGTGCTCCTCGCCGGACACGCCGCCGAGTCCGGTCAACCCGCGCAGGATGCCGCTGCCGCCCTGCAGGTAGGCCTGGTCGTAGTGGTGCGACGGCGACGGGCAGTCCGCCCAGCCGACGAGGGCCTGCGGGTCGACGCGCACGGGCGGGTCGACGAACTGCACCTCGCCGTTGGACGCCGCGATGATCTTGCCGGAGCCCAGGACCGTGACGAACCCCGGGACGATCGACTCCTTGAGCACCAGCTGCCCCCCGAAAGCCAGGAGGTTCCCGGCCCGGATGGTCATGTTGGCGTCCTCCAGGTCGTACCCGTTGACGTCGTACCCGTGGTGTCCCAGCAGGAGCTTGCCCTGGCCCTGCACCCCGACCCAGTCCCCGGCGTAGAGGGGCGAGGAGATGACGACACCGAGCAGGTGGCTCAGGCCGCCGGTCACCGACTCGAATCGCATCTGGCCGGTGTAGGCGATCATCCGGCCCTTCTGGATGAACCACTGCTTGCGCCCGACGTCGACGCTGTAGGCGTAGGGGTTAACGTTGTCGTCCTCGGGCAGCGATGCGGCGTCCCAGAGCTGATCGACACCATGATTCATCTCGGGTTCATCCGATCTTCTCCTCCGACGCCTGCACGAAGACCGTGCCCTGGCCCTGGCACTGCAGCTGGAACGCCTCGCCCGACCCGCGGCCCACCACGTCGCGGAACCCGGCGCTGGACCGGAACGCCACGTCGAGGGGTCCGCGGTGCGCCACGTAGGCCTGCGGGTCGACCGCGACGGGCGGGCCGCCCGGGCGGACCTGCAGTTCGAACACGGGGCCGTGCGAGAGGACCGCGACCGGGCCCGAGCCGCTGACGACCGTCGTGGCGAGCCCCTGCCCGGTGGCCACCGAGCGGGCCGCCCCGCGCAGCGCGCCCATCAGGCCGCCACCACCCCCACCGCCGCCGGAACCCCCGCCGAGCATCACCGTGCCGGCCTGCATGTGGGTCGGGAAGGCGAGCAGCCGGTCGGCCTCCACCGTGACCTGGTCGCCCTGGAGCTCCATGAGCGTCACCTGCATCCCGCGGTAGCCGTAGAGGATGCTGCCCGATCCGGACGCCTCCATCATCGGTACCTGCTCGCCGGCGATCATCCGGCCGACGAAGCCGCCCATGCCCCCGCTCATCGACATCCGCGGCTCGAACCGGACGTCGCCGATGTAGGCGATCATCGCTCCGCGTCGCGAGAGCAGCGACCCGCCGGACACGTGCGCGCGCAGCAGCTTGCTGTTGACCCGCTCCCAGGGGGCGCCGCCACCGCCATGGTCGAAGCCGGTCACAGGTTCCCCCCGATCCCGCCGGCCCGCTCCGCGGGCTGGATGTAGACCACGCCGTCTCCGTCGAAGCGTTGCTGGAAGGTCTCGCCCGAGCCCTGCCCGAGGACGGTCCGGACGTTGACGTCCTGCAGGAACTGCTGCTGCAACCGCCCGCGGTGCGCGACGTAGGCCTGGGGGTCGACGGTGACCGGCGCGCCGGGAGCCACCCGCAGTCCGATCGCCGGGCCGTCGCTGACGAAGGCGACCTCGCCCTGCCCGCTCACACGCGTGGTGAACAGTCCCGTTCCTGCCTGCATGCCGCGCGGCCCGGTCATCTCGATGCCGGTCTCGAGCGAGCCGTCGAGCGCGAGGATGCTCGATGCCTCGACGAAGAGCGTGTCGCCGGCCAGCTCGACGACGCAGACGTTCTGGGCCGCGGCGGCGACGTAGCAGATCCCGCTGCCGCGGATCTCCATGAGCGAGAGGCTCTCGCCGGTCGCCGCGCGTTTGAGCGCGCCGCCGATCCCGGCGCCGCCGAAGGACTGCTTCTTGAACTCCATCTGCCCCTCGTAGGCCACCATCGACCCGTTGAGGGCGCGCACCGGTGCCCCGTCGACGGTGATGGCGAGCAACTTCGAGCCGTCGAGGCGGAAGCGCGACATGCGCAGAACGGTAGCGAAGGGATCCGACAATGCGCTGGCCGCCGGTCGATAGGCTGCGTCGGTGATCACGTCGATGTCCCGGTTGTTCCTGCGGACGCTCCGCGAGGATCCGGCCGACGCCGAGGTGGTGAGCCACCGGTTGCTGGTCCGGGCGGGGTACGTCCGCCGCGTCGCGCCCGGGGTGTACTCGTGGCTGCCCCTGGGCAAGAAGGTGCTGCGCAACGTCGAGCGCGTCGTGCGCGAGGAGATGGACGCGATCGGCGCGCAGGAGGTGCACTTCCCGGCGCTGCTGCCCCGCGAGCCCTACGAGAGGACCGGGCGGTGGGCCGAGTACGGCCCGATGCTGTTCCGCCTGAAGGACCGCAAGGGCGCCGACTACCTGCTGGGGCCCACCCACGAGGAGCTCTTCACCCTCATGGTCAAGGGCGAGACCAGCTCGTACCGCGACTTCCCGGTGACGCTGTACCAGATCCAGACGAAGTACCGGGACGAGGAACGCCCCCGTGCCGGCATCCTGCGCGGGCGCGAGTTCGTCATGAAGGACTCCTACTCCTTCGACCTCACCGACGAGGGGCTCCGCGCCTCCTACGCCGCCCACCGCGAGGCCTATCAGCGCGTCTTCGCCCGCCTGGGCCTCGAGATCCAGATCGTGTCCGCGGTGTCGGGCGCGATGGGCGGGTCGGCGTCGGAGGAGTTCCTCGCACCGTGCGCGGCGGGGGAGGACACCTACGTCCGCTGCCCGGAATCCGGCTACGCCGCGAACGTCGAGGCCGTGACCACCCCGGCGCCTCCCGCGCGCCCGCTCGAGGGCCCCGACGCGGTCGTGCACGACACCCCCGACACCCCAACCATCGACACCCTCGTCGATCTGGTGAACACCCTCGGCGTCGGGACCTTCACCGCGGCGGACACGCTGAAGAACGTCATGGTGAAGACGCGGATGCCGGGGCTCGGGTCGGGCGACGGGCACGCGTGGACCCCGCTCGGGGTCGGCCTCCCCGGCGACCGCGAGGTCGACCCGAAGCGTCTCGAGGCGGCGGTCGCCCCCGCCGAGGTGGCACTGCTCGACGAGGCCGACTTCGCGGCCCACCCGGCGCTGGTCAAGGGCTACATCGGCCCGGTCGGGCTGGCGAAGGCCGGGGTCCGCTACCTCGTCGACCCCCGCGTCGTCGACGGCACGGTGTGGGTGACGGGCGCCGACGAGCCGGGGCGGCACGTGGTCGGGCTGATGGCGGGCCGCGACTTCACCCCCGACGGGACGATCGAGGCCGCCGAGGTGCGCGCCGGCGACCCCTCGCCGGACGGGGCGGGCGCGCTGGTCGCCGCGCGCGGCATCGAGATGGGCCACATCTTCCAGCTCGGCCGCAAGTACAGCGAGGCGCTCGGGCTCACGGCCCTCGGGCCCGACGGCCGGCCCACGACGGTGACCATGGGCTCCTACGGCGTCGGGATCTCCCGCGCGGTCGCCGCGATCACCGAGCAGCACGCCGACGCCAAGGGGCTCGTCTGGCCGCGCGAGGTCGCCCCCTACGACGTGCACCTGGTGATCGCCGGAAAGGACCAGGCGCAGACCGAGGCGGCGTCGTCGATCGCGACGGCGCTCTCCGCGGGGGGCCTCGACGTGCTCCTCGACGACCGGGCGGCCTCGCCGGGGGTGAAGTTCGCCGACGCCGAGCTGCTCGGGATGCCGACGTCGGTGACGGTCGGGCGCGGGCTGGCCGGCGGGGTCGTGGAGGTGACCGACCGCGCCTCCGGCGAGCGCCGGGAGGTCGCCGTGGACGCGGTCGTGGGGGAGCTACTCGCTACCCGGCGAGCAGGCTGAGGCGCACGGTCCGCGTCGGGTTGTCGCCGTTGGTGTCGACCAGGCACACCGACTGCCACGTGCCCAGCGCCATCCGCCCGCCCAGCACCGGCACCGACATCGAGGGCGCCACGATCGCCGGCACCACGTGGTCGCGGCCGTGCCCGGGCGAGCCGTGGCGGTGACCCCACCGGTCGTCGGAGGGCACCAGTTCGCGCAGCTGCGCGAGCAGATCGTCGTCGCTGCCCGCCCCCGTCTCGATCACCGCGATCCCGGCGGTCGCGTGCGGCACGAAGACGTGCAGCAGCCCGTCGCCGGCCCCCGCCTCGTCGAGGAAACGGGCGCACTCGCGCGTGATGTCACGGACCGTCTCCCGCGGACCCGTCCGGATCTCGAGCTCCTCGCTGCGCATCGCCGCCGAGGGTAGGCCCCGCCCGCGCCTCGTCCGCCTGCCACCATCGACGGGTGAGCACACACCCGAGCATCGCCGTCGTGACAGGCGCGGGACGGGGGATCGGCGCGGGGATCGCGGGGGCGCTCGCGGCGCGCGGGCACCACGTGCTCGTCACCGACCTCGACGCCGCCGCGGCCGAGCGCTCCGCCGCCGTGCTCGCCGGGCGGGGCGGGACGGCCACCGCGATGCCCCTCGACGTCCGCGACGCCTCCGCCCACCACGGCGTCGCCCTCGCCGCGGCGGCGCTGGGCGACGTCTCCGTCTGGGTCAACAACGCGGGCGTGCTCTCCACCGCTCCCGCGTGGGAGGAGAGCGAGGAGGCGACGGTGCGGACGTTCGAGGTCAACACCCTCGGCGTCGTCCACGGGTGTCGGGCGGCGGTCGAGGTGATGCGCCGCGGCGACGTCCTCAACGTCGTCTCCCTGTCCGCCCTCGGCCCGACCCCCGGGTTCGCGGCCTACGGCGCCAGCAAGGCGGCCGCGCTGAGCTGGACGCAGGCGCTCGACGTCGAGCTCACCCAGGCGCGACGCCCGATCCGCGTCCGCGCGCTCTGCCCCGACGTGGTGTCCACCGACCTGCTCGCCGGCGTCGCCGACAGCCCCAGCGCGGCGCTGCTCTACACCGCACGCCATCTCGCCGTCGACGAGGTGGTGGACGCGGCCATGGGGATGATGGGCTCGCGCCGTCAGATGCGGACGCTGCCCGCTCGCCGCGCCGCGCTCATGCGGCTGAGCGGCTCGGCGCCGGGCCTCGCCCGGGCCCTCACCCCGATGGTCGCCCGGGCGGCGGAGCGGCGCCGGCATCGACGGTGACTGCGAGTGTCCGCAACCCACCGAACGGGGCCGTGACCTGCGCGGGAACCTCACCCGGGGTGTCGTGACCTCCTCGTGATCGCACGGGTTAGGTTGGCTCGGCTCCACGACCATGGTGACTGGAGGGCCGCATGCTGCTCGTCGCGCCCGATCCCCGGATGGGGATCGCTCCGGAGCGCATCGCCCGTGTCCGGGTGCTGCTCGACGCCGCGCCGGCGGCCCCGGGCGTCGCGGTCGCGCTGCCGGGCGGCGCCGACGGCGTGCTCGACGCGCTCATCCTGCGCCCCGACGGCGTCCTCGGGCTGGTCCCCGGTCCGGTCGCCGCCCGCTCCGCGTCGCGGTCGCGCGGATCGGGTTCCCCCGGGCCCGGGGGGCTGGGAACCCTCGAGGGCGGGGAGTCCGCGAGCGAGGAAGAGGCGTCGCGGGAGGTCGAGCGCCTGCTCGCGCTCAGCCCGCCGGCGTCGACGGCGCCCCGTCAGATCGTTGCGGTTCCCACCGGCGTCCGTGCCGACGTCCCCCACCACCCCTCGGGCCCCGCGGACAGCGCCCGCCTCGCCCTCACCGCCGCCCTCGGCGCCCCGGCGCTCGCCGCGGAGGAGGTCCACCGGCTCTTCGTCGCGCTGCGCCTCGCCGACCACGTGCCGGGGGCGGACGCGCTCGCGGGCGCGGGGTTCACCACGCACCCGAGCGCCGACCGGGCCGCCGCCGCCGCCGCGGCGTCGGCGGTCCCGCCCACGGCCCCGGTCGCCACCCACCGCACCCCTCCCGCATCGGGCCGGGAGCTGCCGCGCACCGGCCGCCTGCCCGCGCAGGACGCCGCACCTCCCGCATCACCGAACGGGTCGCGCGGGTCGCGTCGGTCCCTGCGGGCGCGTGGCGTCCCGGCCTGGCTGTGGACCTGGCGCGGCCTCGCCGTCGCCGCCGCCGCGATGTTCCTCGTCGCCGTCGGCGGCGCCCTGGTCGTGGTGCGCACGACGGCGACCCCGGCCGCGGCGCCCGCCGCCACCGACCCGACGAACCCGCGCGTCGTCGGCGACGTGACGTTCGAGCGACGGGCGCAGACCGTCGACAGCACGTGCGCCGACCACGCGTACGGCCTCGCCGCGCAGTTCCTGCGCGAGCGGGCCTGCGTGCGCCTCGACCGGTCGTTGTGGAGCGGCACGAGCCCGCAGGGCCCCATGGTGCTCGCGGTGTCGGTGGTGCGGATGGGCGATGCGCAGTCGGCGGCGGCGCTCGCTTCGCTCGTGGACTCCTCGGGGACCGGCAACGTCGCGGACCTGTTGCGCGAGGGCCGGACGTTCCCCGGGGCACCGGCGGGGCTCACGGGGGCCGGGTACGGCTCCCGCCTCGAGGGGGACCGCGTCGTCATCGTGGAGTCGGACTGGCTCGACACCTCCCGCGCGGACGAACCGCGGCTCGACCAGGTCGCTCGAGAGGCCGTCGACGCCGCGGTCGGCGCCGGGTAGACCCGGGTGGACGGGTAGGGCTCAGGCCGTCGGGCTGCCGGGGAACGCCGCGACCAGTGGTGTGGTCCCGGCCACGCGCCGCCAGCGCACGCCGGCGATGGCCCCCGCCACCATCGCCTCGACGCCGGTCCGTCGCAGCCCCGGGTCGTCGGTCCGTTCGAGGACCGCGCGCCACGCCGCCGTGGTGTCGTCCTCGGCGACCGCGAGCAGCCCGGCCGCCGACGCGGCGTCGGTCACCGGTGCGGGCACCCGGTAGGCCGCCGCGGCCGCGACCGGGGCGATGCCGGCCGCTTCGGAGAGGGCCTCGAGGGCGTCCCGCCGCGCGCGGTGCGCGGCGGCCCCCTCGACGACCGTCCCCGCGGCCGTCGGCGGCAGGAACGCGGACGCGAGGCCGTAGGACCAGACGGCGGCGTGCTCGGCGGCGAGCGCCGCGGCGAGCGCGTCGCGCGTCGCCGACTCCTGGAGCGGGGTCTGCCCGGGGAGGGACCGGGAGAGCTGGGGCTCCCGGCTCACGCGAGGGTCTCCTGCAGACCGGCGCAGGACGCGGCGATCGAGGCCAGCAGCCCGCCGCGGTACCGCGTGCCGGCGAGCGCGAGCCCGGCGCCCGCGTCCCGCGCCGCCCCCAGCGCGTCGCGCACCGCCCGCAGGGTCTCGGCGGCTCCCGACAGCGGCGCCGGTGGCGGTGCCGGTGCGTCGACGACACCGGTCCGGTCGGGCCGGGCCCGGCGGATCTCGTCGGCGAGGGCGTCGGCGTGGGCGCGGCGGGCGTCGGCGACGGTGGACAGGCGCGCGGCGAGCTCGGGGAGGGCGGCGCCGGACGCGGCGAGGGCGGCGTCGGCCCGGGCCGACGCGAGGGGTGCCTCCAGCGGGTCGGGTTCGTTCCGGTCGCGTCCGCACGCGGCCGTCGACCCCATCAGGCCGACGGTGACGGACGCCGCGGCGGCGGCCACCACGCTACGGACGGCACCGCGCAGCACGGCGCGGCGGGACGGTCGGGTCACGGGGCGACATCCTGCCAGCGGGGGTTAGCGTGGAAGACCACACCCGATGTCCGGGCCGCGTCGCCACGGCCCGGCTCCCGGCCCGCGTGCCGTCCTGCGGTGCGCCCACCCGTGAGGAGCTCCCGTGTCCCGTGCGCCCACCGACCCGAGGACCGGAGCGGCCCTGCGGCCCGTGGTGTCCGAGGTCGTCGAGCGCGCCGGCTTCGTCCTCGACGACCTGCAGGTCCGCCCGGCCGGCCGCAGTCATCTGGTGCGCGTCACCGTCGACACCCGGGACGTCCCCGGCCCGGACGACCCGCCCGCGGGCGGCGTCGACCTCGACGCCGTGGCCGCGGTGAGCCGTGAGGTGTCGGCCGTGGTGGACGCGCACGAGGAGACCGCCGGCGCGGTCCTCGACGGGGCGTGGACGCTCGAGGTGTCGACCCCCGGCACCGACCGGCCCCTCACCCGCTCGCACCACTGGCGGCGGGCGTGGTTGCGCCGTGTCGTCGCGACGCTGCGCGACGGGTCGGAGGTCACCGGCCGGGTCGGTGCCGTGACGGACGAGACGAGCGCCGCGGGCGCCGCCGTCACCCTCGCCGTCGGCGTCGGGCTGCGACACCTCGCTCTGGACGACGTCGCGCGCGCCGTCGTCCAGGTCGAGTTCAAGCCCCCGCCCGACGCCGAGGTCGCGGCGCTGCGCGCCGCCCGCACCGGTGCGGGACAGGCCGCTCCGGACGCCGGCCCGCCCCCCGCCGGGGAGGTGGCGCCGTGAAGGTGGACCTGAGCGCGCTGCGGGCGATCGAGCGCGACAAGGACATCTCCTTCGACACCGTCCTCGGGGCGATCGAGAACGCCTTGCTGACGGCCTACCACCAGCACACCGGTGAGACCTCCACCCCCGCACGCATCGACATCGACCGCGAGACCGGCCTGACGCGGGTCATGGTCGCCGAGGTCGACGACGAGGGCGCGCAGGTCCGGGAGTACGACGACACGCCCGCCGGCTTCGACCGCATCGGCGCGGCCGCCGCACGCCAGGTCGTCGCGGCCCGGCTGCGCGACGCCGAGCACGACCGCGACTTCGGGGAGTACTCCGCGAAGGAGGGCGAGGTCGTCTCCGGGGTCGTCCAGCGCGACGCCCGGGCGAACGCGCACGGCGTCGTGGTGGTCAACATCGGGTCGCTGGAGGGCGTGCTGCCCGCGGCCGAGCAGATCCCGGGGGAGCGCTACGTGCACGGCGCCCGGCTGCGCTGCTATGTCGTCGGGGTCAGCCGGACCCCGCGCGGAACGTCGGTGACGCTGTCGCGGACCCACCCCAACCTCGTCCGGCGCCTCTTCGCGTTCGAGGTCCCCGAGATCGCGAGCGGAGCGGTCGAGATCGTCGCCCTCGCCCGCGAGGCGGGTCAGCGTACGAAGATCGCCGTGCGGTCGACGGTCGCGGGCCTCGGCGCCAAGGGCGCGTGCATCGGCCCGGTCGGAGCCCGCGTGCGCGGGGTGATGGAGCAGCTCGGCGGGGAGAAGATCGACATCGTCGACCACGACGAGGACCCGGCCACCTTCGTCGGCAACGCCTTGGCCCCGGCGTCGGTGGTGTCGGTGGAGGTCCTGGACGCGAGACTGCGGTCCGCGCGCGTCGTCGTGCCCGACTTCCAGCTCTCCCTCGCGATCGGCAAGGAGGGACAGAACGCGCGCCTCGCCGCACGGTTGACGGGGTGGCGGATCGACATCCGGTCGGACGCCGACCCCGAGCCGGCTCCGACGTCGGGAACGGATGCCGGTCCCGACGTGGAGGTTCCCTCCTGATCATCCCGTCCTGTGGAACCACTCGTCTCAGCGGGCCGGACGACGCGCTTCGCCGCGCGGCGGGCGTTGGCGTGGTCGAGGTGAAGTCGCCGGCGGCGAGGCCGGCTCGGTGGAGCGCGTCGGTCTGGTGGGCGGGATTCACGCCGACGTCAGGCGCCGCCGGCGGTGACGATCATGTCGGTGATGAACCCGACGGCGAGCCCGGCCAACACACCGGCGTAGAGGGCGTGGCGTCGACCGCTCCTGGCCGTGATCATGACCAGCTGCAGGACGACGTAGAGGATCGATCCTGCGGCCAGGGTCAGGAAGACGATGCTCACCGCATCGCTGGTGAACTGGCGGCCGATCGCGGTACCCACGAACGTCGGGCCGCCACCGATCAAGCCCATCAGCAGCAGGAACCCCCAGCCGGGGCGGTCCCCCTCGGCGGCCAACGGAGCGACGATTCCGAAGCCCTCGGTGCCGTTGTGCAGCGCGAACCCGATCACCAGCAGCACCGCAAGCCCGATCTCGCCGTTGGCGGCGCTCCCGCCAATGGCCAGGCCCTCCCCGAAGTTGTGCAGCCCGATCCCGACCGCGATCAGCAGCGCCAACCGCCGCGCCGGCGACCACCCCGGTGCCCGGGTGGGGGTCTCTGTGGCCGTCATCGCCCCGGGACCGACCCCGGCGGCGCGACTCGTCCTCGTCGAGGTGTCCCACCGACTGGAACCGCGCTGCAGCCACGACTCGTAGCCGACCAGGGCGCCGAAGCCCACCGAGAGGCCCGCGAGGAACAACACCCCGAACCCGATCACCGGGCCCAGCCCGCCCGACCCGTCGCGAAGCCCGCCCAGGGCGGTGTCGACCGGCTCGAACGCGTGGGACAGCACGTCCCACAGCAGGAACACCAGAATCCCGACCGCACTCGCGTTGAGGAACGTGCGGGTGCGCTCCGCCGGAGCCCGCAACCGACCGAGCGGCAGGCCCAGCAGGATCGTCACCCCGGCGATGAACCCCAACACCAGGGTCTCAGTTTCCGACACCTACAACTCCCCCTTGACGTGTCGAGCTCTCGCACTCGGAGCCGTGCCGCTGCAAGGAGAGGCTTGCCTAAGCACGGAGGGAAGTCAATCGCGCACCCGTGGTCCTTGTGAGGGCAGTCGGAGACCATACGAGACGGAAGATCACCCGGGGCGAGCGGTGACTCTGCGCGGGCCGCCACGACCTGAAGTCGCCCTCGCGGCCGACAAGCTAATAGCAGAGTATTGCAGTTAGCCTGCATTGGTGATTACCGTTCCCATGACACCGGCCGGGATGCGGACGGTGAGCGCGCGGGGAGGACGACACCGATGACCGCAACCCCCACCACCGGGCCCGCCGGCCCCGCCGGTCCCAGTGCGTCCGCTCGGACGCCGCTCTCCGGCCCGGAGAAGCGCTCGATCGGCGGAATGACCGGGTTCGTGCTGCTGCTCCACGTCCTGGGTTGGGGAGTGCTGGCGGTGTTCGTGACGCCGGCCCAGTTCAGCCTCGGCGACGCGGGCGTGTTCGGGGTGGGGCTGGGCCTGACCGCCTACCTGCTCGGGATGCGCCACGCCTTCGACGCTGACCACATCGCCGCGATCGACAACACCACCCGCAAACTGCTCGCCGACCGCAAAGACGACCGGCGACCGCTCTCGGTCGGGTTCTGGTTCTCCCTCGGGCACTCGACCATCGTGTTCGTCCTGGTCCTGCTACTGGCCCTGGGTATTCAGGCCATCGCCGGTGAGATCGGCGACGACGCCTCCCCGCTCAAGCAGGTCGGCGGGCTGATCGGCGTCTCGGTCTCCGGGGTGTTCTTGCTGCTGATCGGGATCATCAACCTGGTGATCCTGGTCGGCATCGTGAAGGTGTTCCGTCGGATGCGCTCGGGTGACTTCGACGAAGCCGCACTCGAGGCCCAGCTCGACAATCGCGGCTTCATGAACCGGCTGCTACGTGGGGTCACCAAGACCGTGCGGGCACCCTGGCAGATGTACCCGGTGGGGGTGTTGTTCGGGCTCGGGTTCGACACCGCCACCGAGGTCTCGCTGCTCGTGCTGGCGGGCGGCGCCGCCGCCGGGGCGCTGCCCTGGTACGCCATCCTGGTGCTGCCGGTGCTCTTCGCCGCCGGCATGAGCCTGTTCGACAGTCTCGACGGCGCCTTCATGTCTTACGCCTACGGCTGGGCGTTCATGAAACCGGTCCGCAAGGTCTTCTACAACATCACCATCACCTCACTCTCGGTCGCCGTCGCTTTGATCATCGGCATCATCGAAATCATCTCGATCTTCACCGACAAGCTCGGCATCGACTCCGGCCCGCTCGCCGCGATCGGCAACCTGGACCTCAACTACGTCGGGTTCGGCGTCGTCGCCCTCTTCATCCTCACCTGGGCCGTGGCCCTGGCCGTATGGCGATTCGGCCACATCGAAGAAAAATGGACCGCCCACCTCCACCACCAGGAACCCGCCGCCGAGTAACTGGTCAGGTCCCCTCTGGCTGCTCGACGACCGGGGACACGTCCCACTCCTGGGTTCGTGGCGCTCAGCGCGCCGGCCTATCGCCGGTCCGCGTCGCCCCGCCGGGGGCCCCGGCCTATTGGCCGAGAGGCGGACGCTCTGACCACCCCGTCGCGCCTGGGATCGGGCGCGGTCGTGGCGTCCCCGACGCGTCCCCCGGAGGCCGACCCCATGCCGAGAGCGTCCTGGTCGCGATGCCGACCTCCGCGCCCCGGCCGACCGACGGCGGGGCCACGCGGCGGAAGGTGCTGAGCAACCCCTACTCCCGCGCAGAACCCCCTGACTGAGTCGTGGCCCGAGAAGAACTCCGTCGCTAGGGGTCAGCCCCCAGGCGCGTGGGCCACGCAACCGCCGACTCCGCGAGCCAGCGCGACTGTCCGGCCGCCGCCGAGGGCGCGTCCGGTCGGGGGTCGTCGGACAGCGGGGTCGATCGGCCCGCCGGTGGCGCGGTAGAGTGATCGGTGGCCCGAACCCGCGAACGCGACCGGCGGGACGCACCGATCGAAGGACCGGTGCGCACCTGCGTGGGATGCCGTTCGCGGGGGTCGGTGTCGGAACTGCTGAGAGTGGTGGCCGCGGACGGGGTGCTCGTGCCCGACCCGCGGCGGCGGGAACCGGGACGGGGTGCGTGGTTGCACCCCGCCGCCGACTGCCTGCGGCGCGCCGAGCGCCGCACGGCGTTCCCCCGGGCGCTGCGCGTACCGGGGACGCTGGACACCGGCGCGTTGTGCGCGCTGCTCGACGCGGAGCCGTCGCCGCCCACTCCGGGGAACGGGAGCGGCAAATCCGCCGTGACCGCTGGACGAGGAAGCAGGTCGACCCCAGATGAGCCAGCCGTGAAGCACTCACGATGAGCGCGCAGGCGTAGGACACGAGGTCGCGGGCACGCCGCCGACCTCGAGGATGAGGAGATCCGTGGCAGGCAAGGCCCGGGTGCACGAGCTCGCGAAGGAGCTCGGCGTCACCAGCAAGCAGGTACTCACGCAGTTGGAGTCCCTCGGCGAGTACGTGAAGTCGGCGTCCTCGACCGTGGAGGCCCCCGTCGCGCGCAGGTTGCGCGACTCCATGGCCGGTGGCGGGAACGGCAACGGCCGTGGACGGCGCCCGGGTGGCGCCAAGCCCGGCGGCAACGGTGCCTCCACCGGTTCCACCGGCAACGGCGCGCCCGCCAGCCCCCCGCCCCCCGACCCCTCCGACACCCAGACGGCTCCGCGGGTCCCCGGCGCGGTCCCCGGGCCCCGGCCCTCGGCGCCCCGTGCCCCGTCGGTGGCACCCGAGGCTCCGCTCTCGCCCGCCGCCCCGGCTGCCGCCTCCGCGACGGGTGCCACCGAGGCCACCGAGGCCCCATCCCGATCGGCGCCGGCCCCGGGTCGTCCGGGCCCGCGTCCCGGGCCCCGCGCGGACACCTCCGAACCCGCCGCCGCCTCGGCGTCCGCCACCTCGGCGGCCGCACCCCCGGCGGCCGCACCCACGACGCCGGCCGAGTCCTCCGCGCCTCGTCAGGAGGGCCCCCCACGTCCGGGCGAGCGTCCGCGCAGCGGGGGCATCCCCCGGCCCGGGGGTGAGCGCACCTCCGAGCGCGGCGGTGACCGCCGCCAAGGTCAGGGGCAGGCCCCGCGCACGGGGCCGGCTCAGCGTCCCGCGGAGTCCGAGCCGGCCGCGGCGTCGGCCGCGGGCGACGTCGTCCCCCCGCGTCCGCAGGCCCCGAAGCCCGGCCCGAAGTCGCCGCGTGTCGGGAACAACCCGTTCGGTGTCGGCTCCGGCTCCACGCCGCGCCCGGACCGCTCCACGTCGCGTCCGCCGCGGGACGGCGAGACGGCCACCCCGGCACCGCGACCCCTGCGTGACGGCGAGCGTCCCGACCGCATGCCCCGCCCCGGCGGGACCGGCGGTCCGACGCCTGGCAACATGCCGCGCCCGAACCCGGGCATGATGCCCTCCCGACCGTCCGGCCCGCCCGCACGCGGCGGATCCGGTGGTCCCGGTGGTCCCGGTGGTCCCGGTGGTCGTGGTGCCCCCGGCGGTCCCGGTGGCCCCGGTGGCCCCGGTGGCCCCGGTGGACGTGCTGGACCCGGCGGTGCCCGCCCCGGTGGCGGCGGTTTCCGCCCCGGTGGCGGCGGTGGTGCCGGTGGCGCCGGTGCCCCCGCCGGCGGTGGCTTCCGTCCCGGTGGCGGCGGTGGCCGTCCCGGCGGCCCCGGTGGCCGCGGTCGCGGCGGCGGAGCGGCCGGTGCCTTCGGTCGCGCGGGTGGTCCGGTGCGTCGTGGGCGCAAGTCGAAGCGCCAGAAGCGCCAGGAGTTCGACAACATGGCCGCCCCGTCGGTCGGTGGCGTCCGCCTGCCCAAGGGCAAGGGCGAGACCGTCCGGCTGCCGCGCGGAGCGTCGCTGACCGACTTCGCGGAGAAGATCGACGCGAACCCGGCGGCCCTGGTCCAGGTGCTGTTCCACCTGGGCGAGATGGTCACGGCCACCCAGTCGGTGTCCGACGACATCCTCGAGCTGCTCGGCGGCGAGATGAACTACCAGGTGCAGGTCGTCTCCCCCGAGGAGGAGGACCGCGCGCTGCTCGAGTCGTTCTCGCTCACCTACGGGTCGAACGAGGGTGGCGAGGACGACCTCGCGGCGCGGCCGCCGGTCGTCACCGTCATGGGTCACGTCGACCACGGCAAGACGCGTCTGCTGGACACGATCCGCAAGACGCGCGTGGCCGAGGGCGAGGCCGGCGGCATCACCCAGCACATCGGCGCCTATCAGGTGAACACCGAGCTGGAGGGCGTCGAGCGCCTCATCACCTTCATCGACACCCCGGGTCACGAGGCGTTCACGGCCATGCGTGCCCGCGGCGCGAAATCCACGGACATCGCGGTGATCGTGGTTGCCGCCGACGACGGCGTCATGCCCCAGACGATCGAGGCGATCAACCACGCGCAGGCGGCCGACGTGCCGATCGTGGTGGCGGTCAACAAGATCGACAAGGAGGGCGCGAACCCGGACAAGATCCGGCAGCAGCTCACCGAATACGGGCTCGTGGCCGAGGAGTACGGCGGCGACACCATGTTCGTCGACATCTCGGCGCGCGAGAACACCAACATCGACGCGCTGCTCGAGGCCGTGCTGCTCACCGCGGACGCCTCCCTGGACCTGCGGGCGAACCCCGACATGGAGGCCCAGGGCGTCGCGATCGAGGCCCACCTGGACCGCGGTCGCGGTCCGGTCTCCACGGTGCTGGTCCAGCGCGGCACGCTGCACGTGGGCGACTCGGTCGTCGCCGGCGACGCGTCGGGCCGTGTGCGCCGGATGCTCGACGAGCACGGCGGCGACGTGAAGGAGGCGCTGCCCTCCCGTCCGGTGCAGGTCATCGGCTTCACGTCGGTGCCCGGTGCGGGCGACACGTTCCTCGTCGTCGACGAGGACCGGGTGGCCCGCCAGATCGCCGACCGGCGGCGGGCGCGCGAGCGCAACGCCGAGCTGGCGAGCCGCCGCAAGCGCATCAGCCTCGAGGACCTCGACGCCGCGCTCAAGGAGACCAACGAGCTCAACCTCATCATCAAGGGCGACAACTCGGGGACCGTCGAGGCTCTCGAGGACGCCCTGGTGAAGCTCGACGTGGGCGACGAGGTGCAGCTGCGGGTCCTTCACCGCGGGGTCGGGGCGATCACCGAGGGTGACATCAACCTCGCGATCGCGTCCAACGTCATCGTCATGGGCTTCAACGTCCGTGCCGAGGGCAAGGCCACCGAGCTCGCGACCCGCGAGGGCATCGACATCCGCTACTACTCGGTGATCTACGCGGCCATCGACGAGATCGAGCAGGCCCTCAAGGGCATGCTCAAGCCGATCTACGAGGAGGTGGCGCTCGGCACCGCGGAGATCCGCGACGTCTTCCGTTCCTCGCGGGTCGGTGTGATCGCCGGTTGCCTCGTGACCGACGGGATCATCCGCCGCAACGCCAAGGCCCGCCTGGTGCGCGACGGTGCGGTGGTGGCCGAGAACCTCACGGTGAGCTCGCTCAAGAGGTTCAAGGACGACGCCACCGAGGTCCGCGACGGGTACGAGTGCGGCCTGACCCTGGGGTCGTTCAACGACATCAAGGTCGACGACAGGATCATGACCTACGAGATGCGGGAGAAGCCCCGCGAGTAGGCCATTCGGGCCGGAGGCCAACCGTGTATGTCGGTGCCCTCGAGTTCGACCTCCTGCTCGGTGAGGTCGGCTCGATCAAGCAGAAGCGATCCCTGGTCCGTCCGGTGGTGGCGGAGCTGCGGCGGAAGTACGCCGTGGCGGTGTCCGAGGCCGGTCACCTCGACCTGCACCGGCGCGCCCTCATCGGGGTCGCCGCGGTCGCCCCCGATGCGGAGCACGTCATCGAGGTGCTCGACGGGTGCGACCGCCTGGTCTCCGCGCACCCCGAGTTCCAGGTGCTCTCGGCGCGCACCCGCTGGCTCGGGCCGCACGACGAGTGACGCGGTCCACCCCCGTCATCCCTCCGATATCGAGGAGCGCCCGCGATGGTCGACGCACCCCGCGCCCGCCGGCTCGCCAAGCGCATCATCCAGATCGTCGCCTCGACGCTGGAACACGAGGTGAAGGACCCGCGCCTCGCGATGGTCACCGTCACCGACGCCCGCCTGACCGCCGACCTGCGCGAGGCGACGGTGTTCTACACCGTCTACGGCGACGAGGCCGATCGCACCAGCTCCGCCGCGGCGCTCGCGAGTGCGCGCGGGGTGCTGCGTACCGCCGTCGGCCACCAGACCGGGGTGCGCCACACCCCGTCGCTGGAGTTCGTGCCCGACGCCGTCCCCGAGGGCGCCCAGCGCATGGAAGACCTGCTCGAGGACGCTCGCGCCGCCGATGCCGAGGTCGCATCGCTCGCCGTGGGTGCCGACTACGCCGGCGAGGCGGACCCCTACCGCAAGCCGCGTGAGGACGACGAGGAGGCCGAGGACGGCGACGCTCTCGACGCGGTGGACGTCGAGGAAGGTGCGGAGCCCGGCGTGCGATGAGCGCGCCGCCCCGTCGCGGCCTACCTCTTCGCCCTCGACGGGGTGCTGCTCGGCGCGGGGGACGCGGCCTACCTGCGCCGGATCACGATCGTCACCGCGGCCGGTGGCTTCCTGCCGCTGATCTGGCTCGCCGCCGGCGGGGTGCCCCTCGGCCATCCGCTGTAACACGAGGGCCCCGGGTGTCGCTGGGGTGTCCGTCGGGGCGGTGCGCCTCCGCACGGGGCGGCGACGCTCCGAATCGACGGCCCGACGCGGGGAGGGTGGTGTCGTGACCGGTCGCGGCCTCGGGACGCCCGCCTTGTCCGCCTCGCGGGCGCCCGCGGCTCCGCCCGCGGGGGAGCCCCGCAAGGAGACGGCCGCCGCGCCACCGGGCACGGTGCCGTTCCCGCGGGCGCCCGAGGACCTCGAGGAAGCCCTGCGCCGCGCGATGGCCGGCGACCAATCGGGGTTCGTGCTGCTCTACCGAGCGATGCAGCCGCGGCTGTACCGGTACGCATGGGCGCTCGTGGGGCAGGACGCCGACGACGTGACCGGGGAGGCCTGGCTGCAGATCGCCCGGGACCTGCCCGCCTTCTTCGGTGACGTCGACGGGTTCCGGGGCTGGACGGCGAGCATCACCCGCCATCGGGCGCTGGACCTGCTGAAGGTCCGTGCGCGGCACCGCACGGAGCCGCTGGACCCGCACGTCTCCACGCAGCTGGCCGATCTCACCGCTGCCGGGGACACCGCCGAGGTCGCGATCACCGCCCTGCACACCGCGCAGGCGGTGGAGATGATCGCCCTCCTGCCGCGCGACCAGGCCGAAGCCGTCCTCCTGCGCGCCGTGGTCGGGCTCTCCGCACACGCCGCGGGGACCGTCCTGGGCAAACAGGCCGGGGCCGTGCGGGTGGCCGCTCACCGTGGACTGAAGCGGCTGGCCGGCGAGATCGCGCGGACGCCGGACGGGGACGACCATGACTGAGCCCACGAGCCGTCGCGCGCGGGGGGGCTCCCGCGCCGGGCGCCTCTCACGCGCCGATACCTCGGCCCTGCTCGCGGGCGCGGGCTCCGCACCCGTGCGGGAACTCCTCTCCGGGGCGTCCGGCCCGGCACGGCGTGTGGAGCTCGGGGGCGAGCCCGCGGCGCTCGCGGCGTTCGTCGCCGCCACCACGACGACCGCGGTACCCGCCGCGATCGACACCACGGCCGGTGCCGCCCCCGTGTCGTCCGCGCCCCGACCCCGGCTGCGAGGGCCGGTCCGGCTGGCCGCGGCCCTCGCGCTCGGCGTGGCCACGGCCGGGGTCGCCACCGCTGCGGCGGTGACCCTCCACGGCGGTCCCCCCGCCACGACGGCACCCGCGACGGCTCGCCTCGGTCCCGCTCCGCCGTCGGCCGAGCTCGCCGAGCTCTGTCGCGCGTGGGGCGCCGACTCCGCCCGTGGCGAGGGCCTCCGCGCGCGCGACCCCGCCTACGTCCCCCTGGTCGACGCCGCGGGCGGTGCCGGAGCGGTCGCGGGCTACTGCGCCACCGTCCCGGCAGCGGTCCCCCTCGGGCTCACCGGCGCGCCCACGGCGGCGGCTGCGCCCTCGCCCTCGCCAACCTCCGAGGCCGCCGTCACGACCGGCCCGGCACCCGCATCCGGGTCCGCCACGTCTGGCTCCGGGACGTCCGGGACGTCCGGGTCGGGGCCCGGGTCGGCCGGTTCGTCCGCCACGGGCCGGTCGGTCGGCCCACCCGCGACCCCTCCCGGTAGGGCCGCGTCGGAGGGAGGCGCCCGGGGACGGGCGGTCGGCCCCCCGGCGACGCCGCCCGGCCAGGCCAAGAAGACGTCGCGTGATGCGAAGACCCCGCGCGCGGGGTCCTAGGCCTGCCTTTTCCTTCCTCCGCGCGGGTGTAACGCACATCGCCGCCTCCGCCGCTGACGGGTCGACTGCGCCCGATCCCCGCGCGGCAGCACGGACGTGCCGGCGACGGAAGGACCATCCCGATGACCCCGACATCCTCGCCGAGGGGCTCCTGGACTCGCACCACCCCTCCGACCGCGCACCGCGTCGCCCGCCCGGGCCGTCCCCGGCCGGTGGGGCGATCGGTCGGCACCTCGGCCCCGGAACGGACCGGTGATCCGGAGCCCACCCCCGAGCCCGGCGTGAGCCCACCTGAGGGGCCGGACGGCGACGTCGTGTCGTTCTTCACCCGCTACGCGGCCGCGCTGGACGCCGACGACCTGCCCGCCGTGGCCGCCACGCACGCCGAGCCCACCTTCGTCGTCACCGACGACGCCGGGATCGTGGTGAGCCGGCACGCCGAGGTGGTCACCTTCTTCCGCGGGGTGCTCGCCGAGCACCGGGAGCGGGGCCTGGTCGCGGCCCACCCGACCGTGGAACGGGTCGAGGCCCTCACCGAAAGGCTGCTCGACGCCGTGGTCCGCTGGTCCTACGCCGACGCGGACGGGCGCGTCGCGTTCGTGGACAAGTACCGCTATCTCCTCCGGAGCATTCACCCCGGTCGGCTGCTCATCCAGACCACCGTCGTGCTCGAGGGTCCGCGCGCCGCCGAGTGACCGCCCCGCCCGACCACCCCTCGTCGACCACCCCTTCGTCGATCACCCGTACGCCGACGAGCGGGGCCCAGCGCGGCCCCAGCGCCCAGGAGGAGAGATGACCGCCGCGAGCGAGGACGAGCACGGTGCATGCGACGTGACGGACGAGGACGGGACGGCCCGGGTGCCGGCGCCCGGCTCCCCCGAGGCGGTGGACGCGGGCTGCACCTGCCCGATGCTCGCCAACGCCTCCTACCGGGTCGGAGCCGAACCGACGCCTCTCATCGACCCCACGTGCCCGGCCCACCGGCCGTGACCGCATCGGGGCGGGGGACGGCGACTCGGGGGACGGCGTCGGCACCCGGATCCGTGCGCGCGGGGCGGCAGGAGGGTCCGCAGTGGAGTTCCTGCTCGTCCCCCTGCTCGTCGCCCTGCTCGTCCCGGTAACGGCGGGAACGCGGTCCTCGGTCTGCAGCGCATCGAGGCCCGTCTCGACCGCGTCGCGGCGGACGACCGCGTGGCCCGGACAGGCGAGCCGGCACCCTCCGCGGGACGACGGGGGGAGTCGCCCGGGCCGGGTGCCGGCTCTGCTCCACTGTCCTCTCCCGGACGGCGCCGCGGGAGCCGCACCCGGGCCGCGCCGAGGGAGAGATGCGGCACTGTGTCGGGGGGCGGTGCTTTGCTGGAGCACATGGACCCGTGGGATCCCCGCGTCGCGGCCTGGCTCGACGACGAGCTCGAGCGCATGCGCGTGCTCGGCGTCGCCGCCCTGCTCGAGGACACCGTCGCGCAGGTGTGGGAGCGCAACGTCGACCGTCACGACCCTGCCGTGGCGGGCGACACGGCCACCTCTCTCGGCATCACCTCCGCGGAGAACCTGCGGACGCTGCTCCTCCGCGCGGATCCCGTTCCCGGCGTGGAGATCTCGGCGCCCCGCAACTCCGTCGTCCTGACGGTGGCCGAGGTCGACGTGCACCTCATGAAGGCGCCCGATCCCGGCCTCGGGGTCGACGCCGAGCTGGCCCCCGACTGGTCATCCACCCGCTGGGCCGCGGCCAGCGAGGTGCGCCAGGCCGCGGCCCTCTAGAACGCCCAGCGCTACGAGCCCGCGGCCGCCGAGCAGTGGGGGCAGCCCTTCCTCGAGGGTCTGGGACCCGCGACCCCGGAGCCGCACCGGCTGCGCCACCTGGTGCTCGTGTGGGCGGGCCACCCGGTCACCTCCGCGACCAGCGGCTGGCTGGCCGTGCCGCACGCGGGGCCCCGTCCCTGGCTCGCCGCCCGCGCGGTGTGGGCCCACGGCCCGGGCGAGGTCCCCCGGCCCCCGGAGCCCCCCGTGGTGGCCCTGCCGATGGCCCGCCCGCCGCTCGACATCGCGCTGGCGCCCCGACGGTCCCCGTCCTGACCCCGGCGCGGGCATCATGGCCCGTCGTGCCCCCCCGACCCGCCCGCGTCCGACGCGAACCCCCGCCGCCCGGCCTGCTCGTGGTCGACAAGCCCGCCGGATGGACCTCGCACGACGTCGTGGGCAAGGCGCGCGGACTCGTCGGCACCCGCAAGGTCGGCCACGCGGGCACCCTCGACCCGATGGCCACCGGCGTGCTCGTCCTCGGGGTGGAGCGCGCGACGAAGCTGCTCGGCCACCTCGCCCTCGACACCAAGACCTACCGCGCCACCATCCGTCTCGGCGCCAGCACGTCCACCGACGACGCGGAGGGTGAGCCCGTCGGCGGCGCCGACGCGAGGGAGGTCGACGAGCCGGCCGTGCTCGCCGGGGTCGCCGCGCTCACCGGCGACCTCGCCCAGGTGCCCAGCGCCGTCAGCGCGATCAAGGTCGACGGCCGCCGCGCCTACGACCGCGTGCGGGCGGGCGAGACGGTCGAGCTCGCCGCCCGCCCGGTCCACGTCGCGCGATTCACGGTGGAGGCCGTCCGCCGCCCCGACGGGTCCGCCGGCGCCCCCCCGGCGGGACGCGTCGACGTCGACGTCGAGGTCGACTGCTCGACGGGGACCTACGTGCGCGCGCTCGCCCGCGACCTCGGCGCCGGCCTACACGTGGCGTCGGGCCCGGTCGGCGGGCACCTGACCGCGCTGCGCCGTACCCGGGTCGGCCCGTTCACCCTCGACGCCGCCCGCACCGTCGCCGAGCTCGTCGCCGAGGCGGAGGGCCCGACGGGACGCGCGCGGCACTCCCTCGACCTCGACGCCGCGAGCGCGCTCGCGTTCCCCCGCCGCGACGTCGACGCCGCCGTCGCCGCCGACCTCGCGCACGGCCGACCGCTCCCGCCCACCGGCGCGCCGGGCACGGTGGCGGTGTTCGGCCCGGACGGGCACGTCGTGGGCCTCGTCGCCGACGACCGCGGCCGTGCGCGGCCCGTGCTCGTCCTCGCCCCGGCCTGAGACCAGCGCCGTGCGGCCGTAGGGTCGGCACCCCGAGATCTGGGAGGACGCTGCGGTGCAACGGTGGCGCGGTCGGGAGGACGTCCCGGCGGGCTGGGGCCGCTGCGTGGTCACCATCGGCGTGTTCGACGGGGTGCACCGCGGTCACCAGCAGCTCATCGGTGAAGCCGTGGCCCGGGGGCGGGCGCTCGGGCTGCCCACGGTGCTCATCACCTTCGACCCGCATCCCAGCGAGGTGCTGCGTCCGGGCTCGCACCCGGCGCAGCTCACGTCCCTGCGGCGTCGCGCCGAGCTGGTCGACGAGCTCGGCGTCGACGCGTTCTGGGTCCTGCCGTTCACCCCCGAGCTCGCGCGGGTCCCACCCGACGAGTTCGTCCACGAGCTCCTCGTGGACCGGCTGCACGCCGCCCTCGTGATCGTCGGTCGCAACTTCACCTTCGGGTACCGGGCCGCGGGCGACGTGGCCGAGCTGGCGACGCTGGGGGAGCGGTTCGGCTTCGCCGCCGAGGGTCTCGACCTGGTCGCCGACGCCGCGGTCGGCGGCCGGACGGTCACCTTCTCCTCCACCTACATCCGCTCCATGATCAGCGCGGGGGACGTCCGCGCCGCCGCCACCGCGCTCGGGCGGCCCCACCGCGTCGAGGGCGTGGTCGTGCGCGGCGAGAGGCGGGGGCGCGAGCTGGGCTACCCCACGGCGAACCTCGGGATGGCCGAGCACGTGGCGGTGCCGGCCGACGGCGTCTACGCCGCGTGGTTCGTCCATCGGGACCGCCGGTTGCCCTCGGCCGTCTCCGTGGGCACCAACCCGACGTTCTCCGGGCGGCAGCGGACCGTCGAGGCGTACGTGCTCGACCACCACGAGGACCTCTACGGGGAACGCGTCGCGGTCGACTTCGTCGAGCGGGTCCGCGGGATGGAGCGGTTCGAGTCCGTCGAGGAGCTGATCGCCGCGATGGACGGCGACGTGACCGACACCCGGCGGATCCTAGGCGTGCCGCCCGGTGCGGCCGCTCCGGACGCCGTCGGTGACGCCGGGTAGACTCGTTCACGATCCGGCTGCAGTCCGTGGTGGCCGGTCGCAGGACGGCCCGGCGTGCACCCGTGCGGCGCCTCGGGAGTCCCGCAGCCACACGGCACCGAGAACGGGCAGGACGACAAGGAGCACCACAGGCGTGGCCCTCAGCACCGAACAGAAGAAGACCATCCTCGCCGACTACGGCACCCACACCACCGACACGGGCTCGCCCGAGGCGCAGGTCGCGCTCCTCACGAAGCGGATCGTGCAGCTCACCGAGCACCTCAAGTTCCACAAGCACGACCACCACTCCCGACGCGGCCTCCTGCTGCTGGTCGGGCGTCGTCGTCGCCTGCTCAAGTACGTCGCCTCCGTCGACGTCGCCCGCTATCGCTCACTGATCGAGCGACTCGGGCTGCGCCGCTAGCAGCACGGTCCCGCCGGGCGCCGCGAGGGCGCGCGGCGGGACGCGAGTCCGGACCATTCGCCCCGCCCCGCGCCCCGCGGTCCCGGTCCTCGGTAGTGGCCTCCGGATGACGGCGTTCGCGCCTCCTCCGAGGACTTCGATCGATGGCCGGCTCCCGTCGGGAGGACGTGCCGCCGGGCCGTGTCGGTCGAGTAGACCGACGCGCTCCGGCGTACGGGTGGGGTCACCAGGGAGGAACCCCATGACCGTCACCGACACCACCGAGAACACCGAGCCGGCTGAGTCCGACCTCGGGCCCGGCGTCCACGAGAGGACCGCGGTCCTCGACAACGGCGCCCACGGCAGCCGCACCGTCCGCTTCGAGACCGGCCGCCTCGCCCGTCAGGCCGCGGGCGCCGTCGTCGCGTACCTCGACGACGAGACGATGCTGCTCTCCGCCACGACCGCGTCGAAGCGCCCGAAGGACAACTTCGACTTCTTCCCGCTCACCGTCGACGTCGAGGAGCGGATGTACGCCGTGGGCCGCATCCCCGGTTCGTTCTTCCGCCGCGAGGGCCGCCCCTCGACCGACGCGATCCTCACCTGCCGGCTCATCGACCGGCCGCTGCGCCCCACCTTCGTGGGCAACCTGCGCAACGAGGTGCAGGTCGTCATCACCGTGCAGAGCCTGAACCCGAACGATCCCTACGACGTGCTCGCGATCAACGCCGCGTCCGCGTCCACCCAGATCTCCGGGCTGCCCTTCGACGGTCCCATCGGCGCCACCCGGATGGCTCTCATCTCGGGCCAGTGGGTCGCGTTCCCGACCTGGTCCCAGCTCGAGGGCGCCGTCTTCGACATGGTCATCGCCGGTTCGGTCGCCGCGGACGGCTCCGACGTCGCGATCGCCATGGTCGAGGCCGAAGCCACCGAGCAGACGATCCGCCTCGTCGCCGAGGGCGCCCAGGCGCCCACGGAGGACGTCGTCGCGGCGGGGATCGAGGCGGCGAAGCCCTTCATCCGTCAGCTCTGCGAGGCGCAGTCCGCGCTCTACCGCGACACCGGCACCACCACGAAGGACTACCCGACCTTCCCGGCGTACCAGCCCGACGTCCTCGACGCCGTGACCGCGGCGGTCGGCGACGACCTCGCCGCGACCTTCGCCATCACCGCCAAGCAGGAGCGCGACGAGGCCCAGGACGCGATCAAGGACCGCCTGGTGACCGAGCTCGCGCCGAAGTTCGAGGGCCGGGAGAAGGAGATCGGCGAGGCGTTCCGCTCGATCACGAAGTCGACCGTGCGCCGGCGCATTCTCGCCGACGGCTTCCGCCTCGACGGTCGCGGCGCCACCGACATCCGGCCCCTCGCGGCCGAGGTCGAGGTCATCCCGCGGGCCCACGGCTCCGCGCTGTTCGAGCGCGGCGAGACCCAGATCCTCGGGGTCACCACGTTGAACATGCTCCGGCTCGAGCAGAACATCGACTCGCTCGGCCCGGAGAGCACCAAGCGGTACATGCACCACTACAACTTCCCGCCGTTCTCCACCGGCGAGACTGGGCGCGTCGGCTCGCCCAAGCGCCGCGAGATCGGCCACGGTGCGCTCGCCGAGCGGGCGCTCATGCCCGTGCTGCCGACCCGCGAGGAGTTCCCCTACGCGATCCGCCAGGTCTCCGAGGCGTTGGGCTCCAACGGGTCGACGTCGATGGGGTCGGTCTGCGCCTCGACGATGTCGCTGCTCAACGCCGGTGTGCCGCTGAAGGCGCCGGTCGCCGGCATCGCCATGGGTCTGGTGACCGGCGAGGTCGACGGCTCGCCGACCTTCGTCGCGCTCACCGACATCCTCGGCGCCGAGGACGCGTTCGGCGATATGGACTTCAAGGTCGCCGGCACGAAGGACTTCGTGACCGCGCTGCAGCTCGACACCAAGCTCGACGGCATCCCGTCCGAGGTGCTGGGCAAGGCGCTGACCCAGGCCCGCGGCGCCCGCCTCGCCATCCTCGAGGTGATGGCCGAGGCCATCGACGCCCCCGACGAGATGAGCGAGTACGCGCCGCGCATCACGACGGTGAAGGTCCCCACCGACAAGATCGGTGAGGTCATCGGCCCGAAGGGCAAGATGATCAACTCGATCACCGAGGAGACCGGCGCCGACATCTCCATCGAGGACGACGGCACGATCTACGTCGGCGCCGCCGACGGTCCGAGCGCGCAGGCGGCGGTGGACCGGATCAACGCCATCGCGAACCCGCAGATGCCCAAGATCGGCGAGCGGTTCCTCGGCACCGTGGTGAAGACCGCGGCCTTCGGGGCGTTCGTATCGCTGGTGCCCGGGCGCGACGGCCTGGTGCACATCTCGAAGCTGGGCGCGGGCAAGCGGATCGGCAAGGTCGAGGACGTCGTCTCCGTCGGCGGCAAGCTCCGCGTGGAGATCACCGACATCGACAACCGCGGTAAGATCAGCCTCGTCCCCGTCCAGGAGGACACCGAACCGGTGGGCGACGCCGCCCCCGAGGGGACCGGCGCGGCGGGTGCGGGCGCCGCACCGGCCGAGCCCACCGAAGCGGACGACGGCGTGGAGCCGGCCGCCGCGGGTGCCGTCACGGGCGCCATCGGCGGTGGCAACCAGGCGTGACCGCGTCACCGCGCACCCCGGCATCCGCCTCCGACGCGGTCGTCGCATCCGCCTCCGGCGCGGTCATCACCGAGCACCCGGCCCCCGGCGTGGCACGCACCGTGCTGCCCGGGGGCCTGCGGGTGATCACCGAGCACGTCGCCGGCGTCCGGTCGGCGTCGGTGGGCCTGTGGATCGAGGTCGGGTCCCGGGACGAGAAGGCGTGGGACCCGGCGGCCCACGGGGCCGCGCACTACCTCGAGCACCTGCTGTTCAAGGGCACCCGGAGGCGCAGCGCCCGCGCCATCGCCGAGGAGGTCGACGCCGTCGGTGGTGACCTCAACGCGTTCACGGGCAAGGAGCACACGTGCTTCTACGCGCACGTTCTCGACCGGGACCTCCCGCTCGCCGTGGACGTGCTCTGCGACGTCGTCCTCGACGCGGTCATGGAGCCGGCCGACGTCGAGCTCGAGCGGGACGTGGTGCTCTCCGAGATCGCGGGCCGCGACGAGGACCCCGAGGACCTGCTCGCCGACGACTTCGACGCCCTGCTGCTCGGCGCCCACCCGCTGGGTATGCCGGTGATCGGCACCGAGGACTCGGTGACAGCCATGTCGCGCGGGCTCCTGGTCGGTTTTCATGCCGCCCACTACGTGTCCTCGCGCGCCGTGCTCGCCGTCGCGGGCAACGTCGTCCACGCCGAGGTGCTCGACGCCGTGACGGCCGGGTTCGGGGAGCGGCTCGTCGGCCCGAACGACGCGTGGCACCGCCGCGATCCCGCCGCGCGCGCCTCCCTCGGCGCGGCCGAGGAGCGGCTCGCGCTCCGCGAGGAGGACACCGAGCAGGCGCACGTCATGCTCGGTGTGCCCTCGTTGCGCCGGGGTGACCCGCGCTGGGAAGCCCAGGCGCTGCTGTCCACCGTCCTCGGGGGCGGGACGAGCTCCCGGTTGTTCCAGGAGATCCGCGAGAAGCGCGGCCTGGCCTACTCGGTCTACTCGTCGGCTGCGGGGTGGTCGGATCTCGGCGCGCTCTCGGTGTACGTCGGGTGCGCCCCCGAACGACTCGGCACCGCGGCCCGCGTGCTCACCGACGAGATCGCCGACCTCGCCGCGCACGGGATCACCGAGGCCGAGCTGGCACGGGCCCAGGGACAGATGCGGGGCGAGCTCGTCCTGGGCCTGGAGGAGACCTCGTCGCGGATGAGCCGGCTCGGGCGCCGCGAGCTCGACGACGGCGGCCCCCTCGACCTCGACGCGGCCCTGGACCGCATCGACGCGGTGAGCCGCGAGGACGTCGCGGGCCTGGCCGCGACGCTGCTGTCCATGCCCCTGACCGGGGCGGTCGTCGGGCCCTACGATGACGCCGACGAGCTGCCGGACGAGCTGCGAGAGGCGGTCTCCCCGTGACCTCTGCGACTCCGGCAACCGCCGGCGCCCCGATCCCCGAGCCGCTGCGCGTGGGGGTCCTGGGCGCCCGCGGGCGGATGGGTCAGGAGGTGTGCCGGACGGTCGAGGCCGCCGACGACCTCGACCTCGTGGCCATGGTGGACGACGGCGACTGGCTCCACTCGCTCGCCGACGCCGACGCGCAGGTCGTCGTCGACTTCACCCACCCCTCGACGGTCGCCGACGACATCCGCTTCTGCGTCGACCAGGGCATCCACTGCGTGGTGGGCACCTCCGGGATCACCCCGGACATGCTCGGGACCATTCGCGGGTGGCTCGAGCCCAAGCCCGATCTCGGCGTCATGGTGGTCCCGAACTTCGGGATCGGGGCGGTGCTCTCCATGCGGTTCGCGGCGCAGGCGGCGCGGTTCTTCGACTCGGTCGAGATCGTGGAGCTGCACCACCCGAACAAGGCCGACGCCCCGTCGGGCACCGCTCACCGGACGGCGCAGGTCGTCGCGCACGCCCGCGCCGCGGCGGGTGTCGGGCCGGTCCCCGACGCCACCACCTCCGACCCCGACGGTGCCCGCGGCGCCATCGTCGACGGGGTGCACGTGCACGCGGTCCGGATGGCGGGCCTCGTCGCGCACCAGGAGGTGCTCCTCGGCACCGAGGGCGAGACGCTGACCATCCGCCACGACTCGCTGGAGCGGAAGTCCTTCATGCCGGGCGTGCTCCTCGCGGTCCGCGGGATCGGCGCCCACCCGGGCCTCACCGTCGGCCTCGAGTCCCTGCTCGACCTCGACTAAGGCGCGCCGCCGCCCCGTCAGCGATGGCGCTCCGCTGACGCCGAGCGTCAGTAAGACGGCATCGATCACCTGCAGGGGTGTCCTACAGCAGCGGCAGGCCGAGGTCGGCCGCGGTCGGTTCGGGGGCGAAGTCGAGGTCCAGCGAGCCGGCGAGGCGCACCTCGCGCAGGGGACGCCCACCCGCGTCCAGCGTGCGCACCGTCCCGTCGGGCTCCCACCCGGCGCGGGCGAAGAACCGCCGCGACGCCGCGTCCCGCTCCGGCACCCACGCGATCCCGCGGTGGGCGCCCGACTCCCGCGCCGCGCCGGCCGCCGTGACCAGGAGCCGCCCGGCGTGCCCCCGGCGTCCCCAGCGCGGCTCCACCAGCAGCGTCGCCACCGCCACGACCGACCCCGCGTCCTCGGGGACCACACCGGTGGCGTCGGCGATGTCGTCGGGAACGGCAGGTCGGCACGCGACGAACCCGACGAGCAGGCCACCCTCGGTGGCCGCCCACACCCCCGCTCCCGTGCCCGGCGCGGAGATCGCCGCCGTCCACGCGCCGGCGACCGCGTCGGCGTCGAACCCCTCGGTGGCCCCCGGCGGGAGGAAGGCCGCATAGGCGGACGTCCACACCGTCCGCTGCACCGCAGCGATCGCCGGCGCGTCGGTGGCGACGGCGGGACGGACGCGGGCGACGGCCATGGTCAGACCCTTCCACGACCCCCGTGCTGTCGCGCCGATCACGGCCGCGGGCGCCCGAGGATCATCACCGGGCAGGCTCGCATGCCGATCCGAGTTCCCCGCGTCGCGGGGCGACCGTCCCGGGAGGAGAGCCGATGACCGTCACCGACGAGCTGCTCGAGGCCAACGCCCGCTACGCGGAGGCCTTCAACGAGGCCGAGCTGAGCGCGGTGCCGACGCGGCACGTCGCCATCGTGACCTGCATGGACGCGCGGCTCGACATCTTCGCGCTGTTGGGGCTGGGCAACGGGGAGTCCCACGTCATCCGTAACGCCGGGGGCGTCGTCACCGATGACGTCATCCGCTCGCTCGCGATCAGCCAGCGCAAGCTGCAGAGCCGCGAGGTCGTCCTGATCCACCACACCGGGTGCGGCATGGCGACCTTCGGCGACGACGACTTCACGGCCGAGCTGGAGGACGAGACCGGCCTGAAGCCGACGTGGGCGGTCGAGACGTTCACCGACCCGTACGCCGACGTCCGGCAGTCGATGCGGCGCGTGCGGGCGAGCCCGTTCCTGCCGCACGCCGACGTCGTGCGCGGGTTCGTCTACGACGTGACCACGGGTGGCCTCACCGAGGTCGGGTGACGCCGCGTCAGGCGGACAGGCGCGAAGGCCCCGCTGATTCCCCTGCTGTCGGGGGTCGCTGGCACGATCACGGCGTGCACACCGACCGGATGGGGGCGTCCGCCGCCCGCCGCGCGGCCCTCGCCGCGCAGGGGCTCGCCGACCCCGGGCGCACCGTCAACGCCGAGGGCCCGGCTCCCGATCGCGGGGTCCTGCGCCGCGCCGTGCGGCGGCTCGGGCTCCTGCAGCTCGACTCGGTCAACGTCGCGGTCCGGGCGCACTACGCGCCGCTGCAGGCGCGGCTGGGCGCCTACGACCGCGACCTGCTCGACGCGCTCGCCTGGTCGGACTCCGCGCGGAGCCCGCGCACCCTGGTGGAGTACTGGGCGCACGAGGCGAGCCTCGTGCCCGTCGAAGACTGGCCGTTGCTGCGGTGGCGCATGCGCGACAACGCCGCGCGCACCGGCGGCCGGTTGGCCGGCGCGCTCGAGCGCTCACCCGGGATTCTCGAGACGGTGTACGATGCCGTCGCCGAGCACGGTCCCCTCGACGCGGCCGGGGTGGAGGCGACGCTGGGCGGACCCGGCCCGGCGCGCGCCGCCGGAGGCTGGTGGAACCGCACCGACTCCAAGATCGCCTGCGAGCACCTCTTCGCCGCCGGCGCGCTCACCACGGCGACCCGGCGCGGGTTCCGCCGCGTCTACGACCTCACCGAGCGGGTCCTGCCCGCTCCGGTGCTCGCCGCCGACCCGGACCGGTCCGACGCGGTCCGGGAGCTCGTCCGCCGCTCCGCGGCCGCCCTGGGCGTGGCCACCGAGCCCGACCTGCTCGACTACTACCGCCTCCCGCCCGCCGAGGGCCGGGCCGCGATCACCGAGCTCGTCGACGCCGGCGAGCTCGTGCCCACCGACGTCGACGGGTGGGAGGCACCGGCCTATCGCGGTCCCGACGCTCGGGTTCCGCGGCGGGTCCTCGGCAGCGCGCTGCTGGCGCCGTTCGATCCCCTGGTCTGGTTCCGGCCCCGGGCCGAGAGGATCTTCGGTTTCACCTACCGGATCGGCATCTACACGCCCGCGCACCTGCGCGAGCACGGCTACTACGTGTTCCCGTTCCTGCTCGACGGTGAGCTCGTGGCTCGCGCCGACCTCAAGGCCGATCGCGCCGCCGGGGTGCTCCGGGTTCCCGGGGCGTTCGCCGAGCCCGGGGCCGACACGGCCTCCGTGGCGCCGGCCATGGCCCGCACCCTGCACGGGTTCGCGGCGTGGTTGGGCCTCGACACCGTCGCCGCCGAGGGCGGTCCGCTCGCCGCCCCGCTCGCCGCGGCCCTGTCTCACGAGTCCCGGTGATCGGACCCCGCGGGTGGGTGGAGGTAGCGGACGCCCGGCGGGAGCCCGCCGGTGCCCGCGGTGCGCGAGAGCACGGCGAGCAGCGTCTCGCGGAAGGCCTCGGCCGCGCGCGTCGGCGCCACGTCGGTGCGGCGGGCCAGGACGATCGTGCGGTGGGCCCATCCGCTGCCGTCGAGGCGGACCGCGCGCAGCCCCGGCCGGCCGCCGACGAGCACGAGGCTCGGGACGACGGCGACGCCGAGACCCGACTCGACCATGCGCAGCACCGCGTCCATCTCCCCGCCCTCGACGGCGATCCGGGGCTCGACCCCGGCGGCGGCGCACGCCGCGAGCGTCGCCTCCCGCAGCTCGTATCCGGGACGGTTGAGGACGAACGGGTGGCGGGCGAGCTCGGTGATGTCGGTGCGGTCGCCGAGGGTGGCGGAGCCGGCGCTCACGGCTGGGTCCACCGCACCCCCGGCGCTGACGACGGCCACGAGCTCCTCGTGCAGGATCGGGGTGAGCGCGAGGTTCTCGGCCCCACGAGCGGATCGGTTCGGCCCGTCGATGACGAGGGCGAGGTCGAGCTGACCGCGCCCGAGCTCCCGCACCAGGTCCTGCGAGCCGCCCTCGGCGATCCGCAGCGCCACGGCCGGATAGCTCTCGTGGAAGACGGCGAGGACGTCGGCGACGATGCTGACGCACAGGCTCGGGGTGGCCCCCAGCCGCAGGCGCCCGCGGCGTAGGCCGGTGAGCTCGGCGATCTCCAGGCGCGCGGTCTCGGTGTCGGCGACGATCCGGCGCGCCAGGGGAAGGAGGGCCTCCCCGGCAGCGGTCAGGCGGGCGCCGTCCGGGCCGCGTGTGAACAACGTCTCGCCGAGCTCGGCCTCGAGCGAGCGGATCTGTGTGCTCAGGGTGGGCTGGGCGACGCGCGCCGACGCCGCCGCCTGCGTGAACTGGCCGGTGTCCACGACCGCGAGGAAGTAGACGAGCTGTTTGATGGTCACGGCCATAGTTTAGAGCTATGACCGATGGCACCTGCATGCATTGGCTCTTTGCGCACGACGGGCCTAGCGTGCCTCGTGTGGTCATGACACGGCAGCGCAACATCGTCACGCGGACGTGGGGAACGTCGGTCGGGAAGAAGTCGGTGATGGCCGTGACCGGCGTGATCTTCCTGCTCTACGTCATCGCCCACATGCTCGGCAACCTCAAGATCTTCTTTGGCGTCGAGGCCTTCAACGGGTACTCGGTGCACCTGCGCACCCTGCTCTCCGAGTTCATCGGCTACGGCGGGCTGCTGTGGGTCGTGCGCACCCTCCTGGTGGTGGCGGTGGTGCTGCACATGTGGGCGGCGGTCTCGCTCTGGTACAGGGCGAAGCGCGCCCGCCCCGTGGCGTACGCGCACCGCGGCAAGCTGCAGGGCAGCTACGCGGCCCGCACCATGCGGTGGGGTGGGGTGATCCTGGCGCTGTTCATCATCTGGCACGTCCTCGACATCACCCTCGGCGTCGTGAACCCACTCCCGGACAGCGCCGGGGCGTACCAGAAGCTCGTGGCGAGCTTCGAGCGCCCGGTCGTGTCGATCTTCTATGTCCTCGCGATGGTCGCCCTCGGGCTGCACATCCGGCACGGGATGTGGTCGGCGATGCAGACCCTCGGCGGCAACAGCTCGTTGCGGCAGAACTCCCTCAAGACGCTCTCGTTCATCGTCGCAGCCGTCGTGACCACCGGGTTCGTGATCATTCCCGTCTTCGTGATGCTCGGTCTGGTGAGGTGACCATGTCTGAACTGCAGCAGGAACTCGGCGCGACCCAGGGCGAGAACCGGTGGGCGGTGGGCGAGGCGATCTCCGACACGCACGCCCCGGACAGCCCGATCGGTGAGCGCTGGAGCGACCGCAAGTTCTCCGCGCGCCTGGTCAACCCGACCAACCGCCGGCGGATGAGCGTCATCATCGTCGGCACCGGCCTGGCCGGCGGCGCGGCGGCGGCGACGCTCGGCGAGGCCGGCTTCCACGTGACGTCGTTCTGCTTCCAGGACAGCCCGCGCCGCGCGCACTCCATCGCGGCGCAGGGCGGGATCAACGCGGCCAAGAACTACCGCAACGACGGCGACTCGGTGCACCGGCTCTTCTACGACACCGTCAAGGGCGGCGACTTCCGCTCGCGGGAGTCGAACGTGCACCGCCTCGCCGAGATCAGCCTCGACATCATCGACCAGTGCGTCGCCCAGGGCGTCCCCTTCGCCCGCGAGTACTCCGGGCTGCTCGACACCCGCTCCTTCGGCGGCACCCAGGTCTCGCGGACCTTCTACGCCCGCGGTCAGACGGGCCAGCAGCTGCTGCTCGGCGCCTACCAGGCGCTCCTGCGGCAGGTCTCGGCCGGCACCGTGGAGATGCACCCGCGGACCGAGATGCTCGACCTCATCGTGGTGGACGGCAAGGCGCGCGGCATCGTCGCGCGCAACATCCTCACCGGGGAGATCTCGACGCACTTCGCCGACGCCGTGGTGCTCGCCTCCGGCGGCTACGGCAACGTCTACTACCTCTCGACCAACGCCAAGGGCTCGAACGTCACCGCATCCTGGCGGGCCCACCGGCGCGGCGCGCTCTTCGCGAACCCCTGCTACACCCAGATCCACCCGACCTGCATCCCGGTCACCGGTGAGTACCAGTCGAAGCTGACCCTGATGTCGGAGTCGCTGCGCAACGACGGCCGCGTCTGGGTGCCGACCGAGCGCGGCGACGACCGCCCACCGAACGACATCGGAGAGGACGAGCGCGACTACTACCTGGAGCGGCAGTACCCGGCGTTCGGGAACCTGGTCCCGCGCGATATCGCCTCGCGCGCGGCGAAGGCGATGAGTGACGCCGAGCGCGGCGTCGGCCCCGGCGGGCTCGGGGTCTACCTGGACTTCTCCGACGCGATCGCCCGCCTGGGCCGTCATCAGGTCGAGGCCAAGTACGGGAACCTCTTCGAGATGTACCAGCGCATCACCGGGGACGACCCGTACCAGGTCCCGATGCGCATCTACCCGGCGATCCACTACACGATGGGTGGGCTGTGGGTCGACTACGACCTGCGCTCTACCATCCCGGGCCTGTTCGTGGCCGGGGAGGCCAACTTCTCCGACCACGGCGCCAACCGCCTCGGCGCCTCGGCCCTCATGCAGGGCCTGGCCGACGGGTACTTCGTGCTCCCGACGACGATCGCCGACTACCTGGCCGACGCGCCGTTCGAGCAGCTCGACGACTCGCACTCCGAGGTCGAGGAGGCCGTCGACGCGACGAGGGCCCGCATCGACAAGCTGCTCGCGGCGAACGGCAACCGCACGCCCGACTCGTTCCACCGCGAGCTGGGCCACATCATGTGGGACCACTGCGGCATGGAGCGCACGGCGGAGGGCCTGCAGAAGGCACTCGACCGCATCCCGGCGCTGCGCGAGGAGTTCTGGCGCGACGTCAAGGTCACCGGCACCGGTGAGGGCTTCAACCAGGCCCTGGAGAAGGCCGGCCGTGTGGCCGACTTCCTGGAGCTCGCCGAGCTCATGTGCATCGACGCGCTGCACCGCGAGGAGTCCTGCGGCGGTCACTTCCGCGCCGAGTACCAGACCGAGGACGGCGAGGCGGCGCGCGACGACGAGAACTTCTCCTACGTGGCGGCCTGGGAGTTCGGTGGCGACGACGCCGGCTCCACGCCCGTCCTGCACAGGGAGGACCTCGAGTTCTCCTACGTGCACCCGAGCCAGCGGAGTTACAAGTGAAGCTCACCCTGCGCATCTGGCGTCAGGAGAACGCGGACGCCAAGGGCACGATGGTCCCCTACACCCTCGACGACGTCGAGGAGGACATGTCCTTCCTCGAGATGATCGACGTCCTCAACGAGAAGCTCGCGATCGCCGGCGACGACCCGGTCTCCTTCGACCACGACTGCCGTGAGGGCATCTGCGGCTCGTGCGCGATGGTCATCAACGGGACGGCGCACGGCCCGCAGAAGAACACCACGACCTGCCAGCTGCACATGCGCCACTTCTCCGACGGCGACACGATCGACGTCGAGCCGTGGCGCGCCCGGGCCTTCCCCGTCATCAAGGACCTGGTCGTCGACCGGTCGGCGTTCGACGAGATCATCGAGGCCGGCGGCTACATCAGCGTCAACACCGGGTCCGCCCCCGAGGCGCACGCGACGCCGGTGGACAAGGTGGCGGCCGACGACGCGTTCGACGCCGCCACCTGCATCGGCTGCGGTGCGTGCGTCGCGGCGTGCCCGAACGGCTCGTCCATGCTGTTCACCGCGGCGAAGGTGACGCACCTGGGTCTGCTGCCCCAGGGCCAGCCGGAGCGCCGGACCCGGGCGATGAGCATGCTCGCCAAGCAGGACGAGCTCGACTTCGGCGGCTGCACGAACGTCGGGGCCTGCCACGAGGTGTGCCCAAAGGGCATCCCCCTGGCCTCGATCGCGTCGCTCAACCGCGACGTCCTCGGCGCGACCCTCTCGGGTGCGCGCTTCGACTGAGGACGTCGATCCGTCAGGCGTGGACGGCGCCGACCCGCACCTCCCCGGCGCCGGAGCGCCCCCGGATCGACAGCGGCGCGCCCGCTGCGGGAGCCGAGGAGCCGACCGGAAGGTCCGACGTGGCCCTCCCGGCCTGGGTCCGCAGGTCCACCTCGGCGTCGACACCGTCGTGCACCCCGATGCGGACCGCCCCGGCCCGGGTCGACAGGTCGAGTCGTCCCGAGGAGGCGTCGTCGACGGTGATGGCGCCGGCGCCGCTGCGGACGGTGACGTCCGCCCCCACCTCGCGCAGGTGCACGCGACCGGCACCGGTGGAGATCTCGGCGTGGGCGAGCACCGTGCCGACCTCGATCCGGCCGGCACCGCCGGTCAGGGTGAGGGGTGCCGTCGCCCGTCCCACCGTCACGCGCCCAGCGCCGCACCGGACGTCGGTGGGGCCGCCCGCGTCCGCGAGTGCGATCGCGCCGGTCGTGACGACGGTGGCCGGTCCGGAACGGCCGGACACCCGGACCGTCGCCACGCCGGCCTCGATCCGCAGCGCCGACGAGTCCGGGGCGGTCACCGTCACCGCGAGTCCGACCGCGCACAGCTCGGGGTCGCGCGGTCCCCGGACGGTCAGGGTGCCGTCCTCCCAGCCGATCTCGACGGCCGCGAGCGCGCGCTCGGCGCGCTCGGCACCCGAAGGGCTCGAGGAGTCCGCGAGGTCGGGGGCGAGGCGCTCGAGCCAGCCCAGGAGCGCCGTCACGCCGCCCTCGGTCGAGCTGGTGGTCGAGGACGTGGTGGTGCTGGACGTGGTGGTGCCGGACGTGGTCATCGAGGAGGTCGCCGACGACGGAGCCACGTCGACGGTGACCCGAACCTCGCCGGGCAGGGGCGGGTGCTCCCCGGTCGTCTCGGATGCCCCGGGAGGTTCGGTCTCCGGTCCGGACTCGGGGGCCAGGCGGACCTCGACCGAACCCGCACCGATGTCGACCACCACCGTCGCCGGCCCCGCGCACGACTCCCGCAGCGACCTCGGTTCGGGGCTCATCCGCGCACCCAGCCCTGGACCCCGCCGCCCGCCGACCCCGGGTCGCCATCGGCCCCGGTGTCGGCCGCGCTGTCGGCCCCGGTGTCGGCCCCGGCCTCGCCGTCCCTACCGGGCCGGCGACGCCGGTCGTGCCAGCTCCCAGCGCGCCCCGCGTCCCGCAGCGCCCCCTGCACGGCCTGCGCGACCCAGGAGTTGAGCGAGACGCCCTGAGCGGCGGCGGCGCGCTCGGCCTGGCCCTTGATCTGGTCGACCAGGCGCAGCGTCATGCGTGAGATGTCGCCGACGTCGGGCCCGCCCGCTCCGGGCCCGGAGGGCGCGCCGGGCCGCTCCTGGCGCGACGCGCCCGGCCCCGCGCCGACGAAGGGGCTGGAGGCCGGGCCGGCGAAGAACCCGCCGAACGACGGGGCCTCATCGCTCGGGGCGGGGTGCTGGGCCGGGTGATCGACCACGACGCGGACCTCGCGTCCCTGCAGGCGCAGGCTGACCGAGCGGTCGTCGAGGGTGTCGGAGACCTCCCCGGCGAGGTCGGACAGCGCGTTCATCATCGCGAGGCGGACGGCGGGTTCGAGGGCGGCGGCAAGCGCGGTGCCCGCCCGGGCGGTCGCTTCGTCGCCGACGGCGGCCGCCGCGGCGAGATCGTCGCGCAGCGCGGCGACGTAGGGCGTCAGATCCATGCCACCACTATGACGCCATCGTGGTGTCGTGACAAGGCGGCATGGTGTCGTTGCCCTGTCGGCGAACGGGCGAATCCGAGGACGGCCCCCGGGCACCTACAGTGGGCCCGTGCCGGACACCGTGACGCCCCGGGTGACGCTGATCGCGAGGACGGAGTTCCTGCCACCGGCGGGGGTGCCGTGGGAGACCGACGCCGACGGCGGCCAGGCCCTGGCCGAGTTCGCCGGGCGCGCCTGCTACCAGAGCTGGGCCAAGCCCAATCCCGCGACCGCGAGCAACGCGGGCTACCTGCGCCACATCCTCGAGGTGGGGCACCTCTCGGTGCTCGAGCACGGGTCGGTGAGCTTCTACCTCACCGGGATCTCCCGCAGCCTCACCCACGAGCTCATCCGCCACCGACACTTCTCCTACTCCCAGCTCTCGCAGCGCTACGTGCCCGAGGGCAACGCCGCGATGGTCGAGCCCGCGGTGATCGCCGACGAGCCCGAACTGCACCACCAGTTCCTCGAGGCGAGTGCGGCCGCCATCGCCTCCTACGAGAAGCTGCTCGCCGGCCTCGAGGAGCGGTTCTCCGACGAGCCCAACCGCACGTCGCGACGCAAGCAGGCCCGCCAGGCCGCCCGCGCGGTGCTCCCCAACGCCACCGAGACCCGCATGGTCGTCACCGGCAACTACCGCGCCTGGCGCCATTTCCTCGCCATGCGGGCGAGCGAGCACGCCGACGTCGAGATCCGCGACCTCGCGGTCCGCTGTCTCGAGGCGCTGCAGGCCGAGGTCCCGCACGTCTTCGCCGACTTCACGATCTCGACCCTGCCGAGCGGCTCCCGGGTGGCGTCGAGTCCCTTCGTCGCCGAGGGGTGACCGAAGCGGGTGGGTAGGCCCGGGGCGCGAGGGGTAGTGCTCGGGCATGAGCACCGCCACCGTCGCCGCCACCGAACGCGGCGGGATCGCCGACCTCGCCCTCGCGCTCGGACCCGACGAGCCGACGCTCTGCGGCGAGTGGGACACGCGCGACCTCCTGGCCCACCTCGTGATCCGCGAGACCCGGCCGGACGCGATGCCCGGCATCTTCCTGTCGCCGCTCGCCGGATGGACCGCCCGCGTGCAGGCCCAGGCGGCGCGACGCGACTTCGGTGAGCTCGTCGCGGCGGTCCGAAACGGTCCGCCCCGCTGGAGCCCGATGGCCCTCCCGCCCCTACAGGGGGTCGACGTGCAGGAGTTCTTCATCCACCACGAGGACCTCCGGCGCGCGCAACCGGACTGGGCGCCGCGGCCGCCGGACGACGAGCGCGACGGGATCCTCTGGAGTCAAGTCGGACTGGTCGGGCGCCTGTCCTACCGCAAGAGCCCGGTCGGGGTGACGCTGCGGCGTCCCGACGGCGCCGAGCGCCAGGTCCGCTCCGGGCCCCGCACAGTCGTGCTGCTCGGCGAGCCGGGGGAGCTGATGCTCCACGCGGCCGGGCGCGCCCAGGTGGTCGTGTCGGGCGAGGGCGAGCCGGCCGACGTCGCGGCCGTCCACGCCCTCGACCGCGGCCTCTGACGCACCCGGGCGAGAGCGGGTCGAACTGCGCGGGGAGGGGCGCGCGGTACGGTGGTGGCGGATGAGCACGTACCTCGCGCTCCGTACCGCGTGCCGCCGCGACCGGTGTCCCCATGGCCCGGACGCCGCGTGCCGGACGGACGGTCACCGTCGTCGGCGTCGAGCCGAGCGGCGGCGAGGACTCCCCGCATCCCCCTGTGTCCCGCGTCGGACCGGTTGCGCTGCGCGCCCCACGTCCGTCGCTCCCGCCCCTCGTCATCGGAGGCTTTCATCATCACCCTCGTTCCGGCCCCGCACCCCGAGGTCGCCCGATGAGCCGCTCCACCGCCCGTTCCGGTGAGCGCACCTCGTCGTCCCCGAAGAAGCCGCAGAACGGCCAGACCCAGGAACAGACCCAGCAACAGGCCCAGGAGGGTCACGACTGCGGCCGCGGGTCAGGTGTGCCTGCCTCGTCGGCGCCCTCGGCGTCCGGCGCGGTCGCCGACCGCACACCCCCACCCCTGGCCGCGGGCGCGCTGCGCGTCGTCGCCCTCGGCGGGATCGGCGAGATCGGCCGCAACATGACCGTTCTCGAATACGGGGGCCGCCTGCTCGTCGTCGACTGCGGCGTGCTGTTCCCCTCGGAGGAGTCCCCCGGGGTGGACCTGATCCTCCCCGACTTCCGAGCCATCGAGGACCGCCTCGACGACATCGACGCCCTCGTGCTCACCCACGGGCACGAGGACCACATCGGCGCGGTGCCGTTCCTCCTGCGACAGAAACCGGACCTGCTCGTCGTCGGTTCCCGGTTCACGCTCGCGCTGGTCGCGGCGAAGTGCAAGGAGCATCGCCTCAGCCCTCGGCTGCTCGAGGTACGCGAGGGCGAGCGCAGCCACTACGGCACGTTCGACTGCGAGTTCTTCGCGGTCAACCACTCGATCCCCGACGCCCTCGCCGTCGCCATCCGCACCCCGGGCGGCACCGTGCTGCACACGGGCGACATCAAGCTCGACCAGCTGCCCCTCGACGGGCGCCTCACCGACCTCGCCGGCTTCTCCCGGCTCGGGGACGAGGGCGTCGACCTGCTGCTCGTCGACTCGACCAACGCCGAGGTCCCCGGCTTCGTCACCCCCGAGCGCGACATCGCCCCGGTCATCGACCACGTGTTCCGGGAGGCCCCGACGCGGCTCATCGTCGCGTGCTTCGCCTCGCACGTGCACCGCGTGCAGCAGGTGCTCACCGCGGCCGCGAAGCACGAGCGAAAGGTGTGCTTCACGGGCCGCTCGATGGTGCGCAACATGGGCATCGCGAGCGACCTCGGGCTGCTCGAGATCCCCGACGGGTTGCTCGTCGACCTCGACGACGCCCTGGCGATGCCGGAACGCGACGTCGTGCTCGTGTCCACCGGCTCCCAGGGCGAGCCGCTCTCCGCGCTCGGCCGCATGGCCCGCGGCGAACACCGCCAGATCACGATCACGCCCGGGGACACCGTCGTGCTGCTCTCGTCGCTCATCCCGGGCAACGAGACCGCGGTCTTCGGCGTGATCAACGGGCTGACGCGTCTCGGCGCGCAGGTCGTGCACTCCGGCGTCGCGAAGGTCCACGTGTCGGGGCACGCCTCCGCCGGCGAGCTGCTCTTCCTCTACAACGCCCTGCGCCCGCGCAATGTCATGCCGGTCCACGGCGAGTGGCGCCACCTGCGGGCCAACGCGGCGATCGCCGCGCGTGTGGGCATCGACCCCGAGCGGATCGTCATCGCCGAGGACGGCGTCGTGGTCGACGTCGTGGAGGAGAAGGCCGCGATCACCGGACGGGTGGAGGTCGGGCACGTCTACGTGGACGGCAACCAGGTGGGCGACGTGGGGGAGTCCACGCTGTCCGACCGTCTCGTCCTGGGTGAGGGCGGCTTCATCTCCATCACCGTCGCCGTCGAGGGGGCCACCGGTCGCGCGGTCGCGCCCCCGAGGATCTCCGGCCGCGGGTTCTCCGATGATCCCAAGGCGCTGGAGAACGTGGTGTCGCTGGTGGAGATGGAGCTCAGCCGCACCGAGGCCGAGGGGATCACCGACACGCACCGCATCGCGCAGTCCGTCCGCCGCGTCGTCGGCAAGTGGGTCGGCGAGACCTACCGGCGCCGCCCGATGATCGTGCCCACGGTGCTGCCGGTGTAGGCGTCGCCTATCCACGGCTCGGCTACCGCCCAGGTCCGCATCGCTGGCCGCGGAGCGGTGTTTCTGGGCGGTTTCAACGACACGGGCACAGGTGGCTGGTGCGATCGGGGCGACGACGCACGAACGTGTCGCGCTGAGAGGAACTGCGAGGCTCGTCGCGGGACGCTGCGTGCCGCCCCGCCCGACCAGGCGGAGGTAAGGGCCGACCAGCACCACGAACGCGAATAGGCTGCACGCGGCGGCGACGAGGAACACCGCGAGCGGCGGACCGTAGCCTTCCAGGACCACCTGCGGACTGCCCGCGGCGACGGCGCCCAAGACCGAGAAGGCCGCGGCGAACCACCGCGGGTAGACGCCGCGAGCGTGGCCGCGTCGGCGAGCCAATCGGGTTGCTGGGGTGCCGGTGTCCGCCCGCACGCCCGGCTAGCTCGCCGGAGCTGCCAGCCCGCCGCCACCGTGAGCGCGCTGAGCGCCGCCAGCACCGCGAGGACGATGTTGGTCACCGGGGTCCAGGCCTCGCCGTGGACGCCGAGCGCGACGCTGACCCACTCGCTGCCCAGCGTCAATGCGATCACGATCAGCACCCGGCTCAGCCGCAGCAGGTCGAGCACTCGCCGCGCCGGCAACGCCTCCGCGCGCCGACACATCTCGCCCCGCAGCGCGCTCAACCCGGTCAGCAGCGGAACGCCGAGGAAGGCGAACGAGATCACCGCGTCGTACGGGTCGTCTTGCCACGGCTCATGGACGTACAGCGCCGGGACGTCCTTGGCGGTCACGATGAACACGACGAAGCCGACAGCCAGCACGATCGGGCCTTTCACCGCCCGACCGACGACCACTCGCACGCGGTCGCCGACCGGAACTCCCAGCACATCGCCGCCGACTCCACGCCCAGATCATCGCGCTCGGCGGGCGTCGGGTGGAAGCGAGGATTCTGGCCGAGCGCCGACTGCTCGACGTTCCCGAGCGGGGGCGACGAGATGGGCCGGGTGGTCGACGGGTCGGGCATCGTGGGTGTCCGTGCGCCCTAGCGGATCGACAGGGCACCGATCCACGCGAAGGCGACCACCGTGACGGCTGCGGCGCGGAGGCTGAACTCGACGGAGCCGACCGCGAGGATCGCTGGCATGCCGAATGCGGTGGCGACGCAGTACGTGACCCAGCCGTGGTCTCGCTCCACGGCGAACCGGCGGGAGAAGACGACGCACGCCGCGATCAGCGACAGCATCGCCAGACCGAATCCGACGCCGTGCACCATGCTGTGCCAGCTGTAGGCCTCCGGTTCACCGGTGGGGGCGCCGGCGGGGAAGCCAAGGCTGGGGTCGGCGGTGAAGACGCCGGCGAGGATCAGGCCCGCTCCGTGCGCGCCGAGCAGCCGCGGTCCCCAGACGCGGCCCCGGCCGGCGGCCAGGGAGCGGTGGGCGCCGACAGCGGCGGCGATCACGAGCGTTCCGGTGACGATGAAGTTGGTGATCTGGATCCAACCCTGGTCGCCGAGGCTGAGCAGGCTAAGCGGGTGGCGGCTCAGGTCGAACCCGCTGCGGGTCAGCGCCTGGGCGCCGGCGACGGCGACGAAGAACGGGCCCGCGGTGGACGCCAGCAGTGATCAAGGTCCTGGTGTTCATGACGATGTCCCTTCTCGGTTTCCGGTGGCGGGGCTCGTCGGACCCGGCGCAGTCCCGTCGCGCGACGGGGACGGGTTTCGACGCGCGCACCGCAGAACGTTGTGGCGCTGGGTCGAGGGGCTCGTCGAAATCGCCGCGGCCGGCGCGACGGAGTCATGTCCGAACCGAGAAGGAGGCACACGAGATGCGCTACATGGTGTTCGTGAAGATGACCGAAGACGTCGGCGACCCGCCCGCCGAGCTCGTCGAGGCGATGTCACGGGAGATGGGCGGCGCGTTCGCGGACGGCTCGATGGTCGCCGCGGGCGGGCTGTACCCGATGTCGCAGAGCACCGAGATTCGCCTCGAGGGCGGCACGGTGACCACGCACGGCGGGCCCTACACCGAGGTCAAGGAGGTGGTCGGCGGCTTCTCGATCCTCGAGGCCCGCCCGCACCCACGCCGACGCCGACGAGAACGCCCGACGCGTCATCGAGCTGCACCAGCAGCACTGGCCGGGCTGGCGCGGCGCGGTCGAGGTTCGCCGCATCGCCGGACCCGAGCAAGACAGCTGAGCACCGCGGCGCGAACGGCGGTGGCAGCGGTCCGGCGACCTACGATGCAAGCCATGGGGAGCGACGCTGCCGCCGCCGCGACCGCGGTGTGGCGACGTGAGTCGAGCCACGTCATCGCGACGCTCGTGCGGCTGACCGGTGATGTCGACCTCGCCGAGGACCTCGCCCAGGAGGCGATGGTCGCCGCCCTGGCGCAGTGGCCGGAGGAGGGAATTCCGGCGAGTCCGGGCGCGTGGCTGATGTCGGTGGCGAAGCGGCGAGCGATCGACCACTTCCGGCGCGGCGAGACCCGACGCAAGCCGGTCGAGGAGCTGGGTCAGACCCGAATCCTCGAGTAGTGGCGTGTGCGGGGGTGTTGAGATGGCGATAGATGCCCTGTGAGCTGCGATGATGGTGTTTGCGAAGGCACTATCGTCGAGGTCGGAAGGACACCTATCGGGTGGGCA
>JAABUP010001072.1_pt1 | contig 58207 bp, 72 predicted proteins | sample 5559201 | NCBI WGS metagenome assembly JAABUP01 (sample SAMN10711887, study PRJNA513373) | rock metagenome | isolation source: Antarctica rocks | place: Antarctica | reverse complement strand
GCAAGCTCCTTGGCTTGCGCGACCAATTCTGCAATCGACTCTGTTGGTGCCTTCTTGAGGCTGTTCAGCTCCTGTCTGAGCATAAGGCGTCTGGCGTTGTTCTGTGCAGTGAAGGTTGCCTCAAGCTTGTCCCACAGGGCTTTGGCTGTGGCAACGTCGTCTGCCATAGAAAGGTAGGCATCGCTGAGGTGGACCTGGATGAGTCCTAAGACTTGGCTAGAGTTGTCTTTGTCCTCGTCTGTGCCATCGATGACGCCACCCAGTCGCTTGCTGAGAAGCAGTGCCTTGAACTTCCTTCTCCAGATACCCCAATTTTGGTTGTCGAGCTTGTTGATCTGAATGCGGCTCTCAGTCGCCATCTGTCTGCGTTTTGCTGCGCCTGCTTCTTGCAATTAGCACCTTGAGACACGCTGTGTACGACGCTCTGCACTGATCGTAACGATCAACGAGTCTGCACGGCTCGGCTCACAGCAACGTGCGAGGGCCCATAACCTGTTGAAATAAGCTGTGCAGACTTGCAAGCTTGACTTGAGACAATGTTTACAAGATGACTTGATCGCAAACTGTGTGTTCGGTGAAAGTCTGAAGCTTGTATAGTACTCAACAGGCCGCTAGGACGCAGGAAGCGGGTTAGTAAATGCAGCTATCACAGAAGCTGACTAAGTGTTACTAGCATGTTCTAGTATGTTCATGAATGGCTTGACCGAAAATGTCTAAGGGCCACTGCATAATTCAACATAATTAACATGTAATTACTTTGATTACTTGACAATAAGTTAAATTAACGTGACTTATTTAACGTGCTTTTGCTGTACTTCGCCGTTTTTGGTTTTGAAGGCGGCAATCGGCTTCTCTGTGCAAAAGGATTGCATGTAGCAAGTTGAAGAAAAACCCAACCACTGTATCAAGCCTTTAGCTACCTAAAGAGTGTTTGCAAACAATTGTAGGGGTTTTGAGAATCTAAACTCTGAATTTTCCCTTGAAAACCCTATGCACTGGCATCAGGGCTTTGCTTATTCTCCTTGTATATAGCATGTTTTGCCTGCTTTCAGCTGTAAGCTTAAATTACTTATTTTACTTCTCACGGAGCCTCAACGTTAATTTAGCGTTAATTACAGTAATTACATGAAAGTAAATCAACTGTATAATGTAATTAGCACAGCCCTAATTGTAATTGTCAGAGCTTGGCTTGCCTTGCATCTGACTAAAATTTGCAAACACCTACGAAGCGCACTAACTATACAGTTTATCAAGCATGCTGTGCATTTTGCCGAGGCGTGCAAAGCGGCGTCCGTCCAAAACGCTCACGTGTCGAGAGCACCCACATGTGACCCACACGTAACTGCCCTGTCAAATGGCAATGCGGGACTTGTAAGCCAAATGTCGAGATCCAATACAGCTTTAACTACAAAGCTGGCGTCAATCCCACATTTGGGGACGCTCTTTCGTCACAGGCGACTTAATGCATAGGTAGTTCTGATTCTGAGTCTTCCCGCGCCAGCTTTGCACTGACACTTGGGCTGTGCGGGCCTGACGTTGTGCTGCTGCTTAATTCAACCTGCTTCTGGTTTCACGACGGCAGACGCTGTGCGCCTGGTACTCGCTGTTCACTTGCAGAGACCGGCATCGAGGTGTTGGCATCAGCGACTGTTGTTGAACTTTTCGCTTGCCAGCTTGTAAGCTGCTACGTCTGCTCACGGCAGAGCTTGTCACAGTGTCCAGACGCGGTGTTGAAGAAGGTCGCTTATGCCTCTCAGCTGTTAAGCACTCAAGCACGAACACTGAAGCACCAGCACCACACCGTCACTATCCAGCCAAAGTGGCGAACTAGCAAGTGCTGACGCCATGCAGTTGAGAGAAAAGGTCAGTGCACTTCACGCTCTGCAAAAGCTGTGGCTTGATCTGCCGTGAATATGCAGTCGCGCAACTCGTCTGTTGCTTGCCGTATTTGACTAAGACTCGAACCGTTGCAGACCAAAGATGATAGGTTCCGTGCTGGCTTGGCCAGTTTAGTTGGCAAGCCAAGAGCTGTATCAATTGCTCCTATGGCAGATCAGGCTTCACACCCACAGCAGCAGTCGATCCCCAAGCTACCTTCTCAGCCTTCCTCTCTCAGCCTGTCGGAAGCAGACAGCGCAAACACTGAGCAGACACAACAAGTCCTTTCAGACCTCACATGTATTGTGACAAGTGCACCAGTGCCTATCGTATCTCAGGTTGCTATGGCAGTGCCACCCCGGCAGATCCTACCTCAGCCTCAGCCTTTGCCTATGCCTATGCCACAGCCAAGTGCAGTTCCAACCTCAGAAGCTCCTGGCGCAGATGCAACACACAACACAGGGGAACCTAAGCCAAAGAAGCACAACAATGTGTACCGCGGTGTCCGGCAAAGACCTTGGGGTAAGTGGGCTGCCGAGATCCGTGACCCCCGGCAGGGTCAACGCCTGTGGCTTGGAACTTTCGACAGCGCTATTGAGGTGAGCCTAATGTATTTTTGTAATATGTTGTCCGACATCAACGTATGCACGATTGGACTTTATGTTTCTGAGAATACTACAGGCTGCTCAAGCCTATGACGCAGCAGCACGCTCGATCAGAGGAGATACTGCTGTTTGCAACTTCCCTTTGGCTGAAGGGCAGACAGCGCCAGCTCCACAAAGGTACAGCATTGCTCTACTGCAACTTTGTCACTATATTGCCCTCAGTGAATCATGTGACTGACCATTTTCTTGCATACCTTCCTGCTTAGTTACCTGATGATGGTGCTTGTGGGCTATTTAATGAAAGGTCTGCTGTGGTGTCCTAGTTTTGTGCTGTTTGGGGCTTGTTTCATTGACAGCCAAAGTTCCTGTGCAGTATGCGCAATGTTACATACTGCACACATAGCTTGCACCAATGCAATGCAGGCTATTGACTGGCAAGACCCCAAGGAATGGCAGGGTGGGTCTGGATGGGCTTGGCTCCAAGATGACTGGTACAGATGAGCTGGGCAAGAGGCTCAGGAAGAAGAAGAGAGCAAGGGTAGCCAGTCCCCAGCCAGATTCCCGATCCCAGAACAGTGCAACGGTGAGCAACTGCCTTATGTGATGCCTGGCATATAATCCACTGTTCTGCATGCATCTGTCAGGATAGTGCATCTTGGCAACCAGTCTGCTGCACGCTGAACGGTCTCTGCTCTTTAGTGCATCAACCACGCATCTGTTGCTGCAGCATCCTTCTCCAGTTGTGCATTTGCTGTGTGCATCAGCGTGATGTCATACCATGCCAACATGTCACCCTGACAACCCCAGCTTTGTCAGTGTGCGAAGACTGCTTTGTAAGTGTAGCAACATATGTTGCTGTCCTTGCTGCTGCTGAATAGCTTTGACCTCCAATTTGCAGTTCTTATCCAGCCATGCTGTGCTGCAGAATGCTGTCCAGCGAGCCTCAGAGGAGCATGCTGAATCTAAAAGCACTCAACCACTGCCGCCAGTCTCTCTACAGGACGCTGAGCAAGGGCTCAAAATGCCCTTGTTTGACAGCTGCATGTCAATCGACATGGGCATCAGCTCAGACCCATCAGAGGATGACTTCTGGGTCGACCCTGATATGTGGAACAGCGACAGTGATGATGCAACAGACAGCGTTTGCTCAATCTTGTTGGAAGGTGCACAGAGCTGTTCAGTGCCGGTGGACGTCCCTCAGTGTAACTTGAACCTTGGTAACATGGATGATCTCTTCAACTTTGTTGGTGGCAGCCCGACCTTTGATAAGTTGTGGATTCCTGCTCAGTGAGCAACTCAGCTCATCACTGATTCCCACATCATGATAGATATGGCAACTCTTATGCCTCAGCAGGGGTAAGCTTCAGGTAGTCACTCGACAGCTCAAAACTCAGATTGACATGATTGCAATGAAGTTTGCAATATAGATAGTGGTAAAGTAGCAAAATTTGATTAATAGGGTTTTAACTGCCCCTCGCTTTAGCCCACAACTATGCTTCAACACATCAGTGCTTGAAACATTGCACACCGTTTCTGCAAGATCTTTGCTCATGAGTAGCCTTTTGTTTTCACTTCAGTGGACTTGTGCTGAACTTTTTTGCTTGTTCAGCAACCTTCTCAACCGCTCGGCGGTCTTCTGCAACACTCAGATAAATTGCGGTTCAGGCATGATGAGATAAGCTTCAGTAGTGAGCTGTGAGCTATTTTACATGCTCGTTAGAGATGCTTGCTAGGGTTTGGTGATCTCAAAGTATTTGTTCAACAGTTCTTGTATAGCAGTATTCAAGTGTCGTCTTGTGACAATCCTTGTCTCAAGATAGGCATAATAGTTACAAGACTGATGCTTCTCGAATTTGCTGCGACAGGTGTGGTCTTGGTGCTGTGAAATGTGCGCAAAGCATGCAAAGGCAAGCAAGGTATTGCTAGGTTAGCGGTCTTTTTCGATGTCAGGCGATACTTAATTGCAGGATGCTGTCCTTAATAAAATTTCTGAGTCTAGATTGTGCACACGTGTGCAGCATAACAATTTCCTTAAATTGGTTGCAGCATTCAATGTGTGTTCACCTTGTCAGGACCATTGACGTCACGTCTTTTGTTTCTGGGGAGTTGCTTCATTACATGCAAGCAATGAACCAGTTCCATGAAAGTCCTGATTCTTTTGCTATTTAGTGCTACGTAGTCGTAAAACCCTTTGTGGATAGCACCGAAATTGGTGTCATGAATTAGCTGGACACTATTGCTTGATGAGACTGCAAGCCTTCTCACAGTAACACATTCAGTCATGCTCTAAAGCATCATAGCGGCGTCTTGTCAGAACGCAATCATCAACCAGACGTAACACTTCGGGACATGTCATGCCGCGCTAGCCGAATGTTGTCACATTCGATACAGCAGCACGGCTGCCATCCTCCTCGATTCCTTGAGCACAAGTCGGATAAGAAGTCAACACACGAGCCCGAAATTTTGGCAGAAACAGTTCGGCAAAGAGCTTATGCTGCAGCATTGTCTTCAATATGCACCAGACCATGCAGTGAGGCATTGTAGACTACGATCATTTTGCAAGGTCTGCGGCCTGAAAATATACAAGTAAACCAAGAAACATACAACACTGAGAGCACAGAAAATTGTACAGCTAAACAACACTGATGAGGAGAGACGACTTGGGAAAGGTAAGCAGGCTACACAGTGGATTTGATCAGAGACCAAACAGCGTCTCTCAGTCAAAGAACTCCTTGTGCAAAGACCGCACGGCGTTTTTGCCTTCATCATCTGACACTATAAGGGATATGTTGTTCTTGGAAGCTCCTTGGCTCATCATCTTGACATTGATGCCTTCCCGCCCAAGAACCTTGAAGACCTGTGTACATACACACAAACAGATATACAGTCAAAACGATCCCAAACATGCTTACAGGCCATGCTGCAGCACCAAGCATGATTGACGCTGCTTGAGTGACTGGACAGCTGCCTGTCAACCATGCCCTACAGCTAACAGCCTTAAAATGCAGCTGTTAAGATGGTCGAAAGGCAGGAAGGCAATGACTGACAGGCAGGAAGGCAATGGTTGAAAGGCAGGAAGCCAGGGGTTGAAAGGCAGGAAGCCGATGTTGAAGGGCAGGAAGGCAATGTTTGCCTTTTGGATGACAGCAGCCCATAGGAGAGGGCTGGAGCCATGAAAGCCAGCAAGAGTCTGTCTGTGCCAACATGATAGTGGCAACCCAGTCAGTGGGTTACCGGGAGCACCTGTGTGTCGGCAGTCATTGCAATCTAAACCCATAATCAAACCATACAGACCCTCAGACTCAGAGGTTACAGCTAAACCCTAAGACCCAAAGGGAACAGCAAGCCCTAACAACATGGCTTCTGACCCTACACAAACTCCAAACTCTGAGCTTCCTGCTTGATGAGCCTGTCCAACAACCTTGCAAGCTACAGACTCTTGTGTCTAGGTCACTCATACAATCAATCAGCTCTTCTGTCACAAACTCCAATTACACCCTCATTCCCAACTCTATCCTATGATGCAGCCGAGCGCGAGTGTTTGCAACACAGTAATGAGTTTAGGTCCAGACAGAGTGCTCACCCTTTCCAGGATCTGGGAGGTCTTCTCGACGTTGCAGATAAGGCTGACACACGACATAGCGCGCTTGTAGTTCACTCTGGCAATGCCCTTGGCCTTGAATGCGGCCACCAGGGCGTCCAGCTCAGCGTCTACCAAATCACGACTCCACATCTTGCTGCAACAGTAGACAATGTAGGTCAGTGTCTAGTACTCCATCTGCAGTCTGTCGAAGGACAGGATGTGACTAGTGACGTGGAAGAGTGCACCTGACGGTGGCATCTCCAGTTCTTCTACACAAAGCAGTCACAAGGGTTGTTGACTTGGATGGGCTGACGTTGCACACACATTACATATGATGCTCTGACTCAGGTGATTAAGAAATGTCATGTGGGTGCATGTGGGATCAGCTTTACTGGCTTGGCCTCCGAAGAGGACATGTGTAGCATAGTCTAGAATCAGCGTCGATCATTTGGGGAAAGTATCCTCATCTCCCACAGTGCATCAAACATGTGTCTTCCCCTAGGATCAGGAGTGTAAAGTTGACAACAGTAAGCTCCCACACTAGACTCAATGTCGCAGAGAGAGTAGACAGTAGAGACTCTGACAGTGGGCTCAGAGACCAGAAACACATAGCATGCGCAACACGCTCACATGTACATTGGTATAAATCATGCTTACAGCGCAGTGAAGACACGTATTTCAGGCAGTCCGATAACCTGTGCTGCTCCATTGCAACACAATGTAACAGTGTGGGAAGAGTGCATGCTGACACGCTAGCATGGAGCTTTCAGCTTTTGCCCCTGTACCAAATGGCTTCAGATTGCCAGTGTACCAGCGTGCACATAACTCACACTGCTATACTTCACTCCCTATGGCTGGCTCATCAAATCAAGGCACATGCAGCTACTGCATTTGGCCAAGAGAAGCAGCTGTTGTAGCTGGCATACCTAGGATCTAGCGTGAGTGATATGGAGACCTCACTGGTGGCAACCACATCCACGCTGATGCCATTGCTGTTGAAGATGTCAAAGACTGTGGCCATGAAGCCAACCTGGCCCAGCATGCGGGTGCTGACAATGTCCAGCAGTGTGATGCCCGGCTTCAGCACGATGCTGGTCATCAGAGCATCGTGCATGTCACGCTCTTCAGATATGAGCGTGCCTGCTGCTGCCCTACAAGTTCCACCGTTTCAGTCAGATTCTCTCTCTTTTGTGCTCTGGTACATGTGCTTGTGACTATTGACACGGATGTATACTTGAAAAATTGAATATGCTGTGACATGACGTGCATGGAGACCAGATGCCAAGACCAAAGCAAAGCAGGACAGGGCAGGATCTTGCAGGGCAGGGCAGGGAAGGGCAGGGCCGGGCCGGGCCGGGCAAAATCAGTCCAGCCAGGTTGAACCAAAGCAGGCCACCTACGCCAAAACGATCGTGGTTACCTGTTGTACGAGTTCTTGACTCTGACTGCCAGTCTGTGGCCGTTGTGGAACTGTTGCTGGAAGGCAGGTTGCATGGCCTGAGGATGTAGCACAGTGGCTCCGAAGAACGCCAGCTCTGTTGCCTCATCATAGGTGAGCAGAGGAACTGGGCGTGCACTCTTGACCAACCTGGGATCTGACGTCAATACACCTGCATGATTCAAGCCATCAATGGAAATCGACACCAAGTAACATCAAGATGAGGGAACACATCAGTGGTCTTGTCAAAGACCAGGCACAAAGCTAAACACTGCCTTGAATCCTTTCTGCAGGAGGACAAAAGCACAGAAGATGTAAAACTGAGCCTAGCACCTGGACGGGGTCCGTTTGGGCTTGTGGGAGGCTGAGCATGGTGTGATGCAAGATGTGGCTTGGCAGGATCTCAGTCTGTATTAGGAAGCACGTTGCTCATCACAGATATCAGCAACTTACCAGGTATTATGCATTGAAGTCATCACTGACCCTGCCAAGCTTTTCTGTGTTGCATGCAACATGCTTGATCTTGTGCTGCAGTTCTGCCACATATGTGGCTTTTGTCCCCACAGACTTGAGAAACGACAATGCAATAAATATGTGACCGGTAAGTGATAGCTGTGGTTGCAGGAATTGAGCAAACTTCTGACAATACAGCGGGCATGCTGCTAATAAGTTGCTTACCATCAACATCTTTCCAGACTTGGACTTCGGCCAGATTGAGTGCAGCTCCTATGACTGTCGCGCTGAGGTCACTACCACCCCTGCCCAATGTAGTTATAGCCCCTGCACATCACACATACACACACCCCTTAGCGCAGCCATCATGCTTGCACCCCTGACTAAAGCCGTATCGTTGTCTTTGCAGTGTGTCTGAAGCTTTAGGCAAAATGCATTTGACTGTAAAAAGATGCAGCAGCCATGACACACATGTGTTGCATGTGACCTCAGTTCAGTTGCTTTCATTGCCAGCTGCTCAAGGCAGGAGGCTCAAGCTAATAGGGAATTGAATAAACATCCCAGGCCACGTGTTGCAGAGCTACAACCTGCACCTGACCTACAGAGCACACCGCGCAAAGCACCCAGAGAGACAACCTGAGCAAATGCAGCAACAGGCAGCTGATCACGATGCAGCAAAGAGATATGCAACAGCAGCAAGATCAACAGCAGCAGCAGCAGCTGAGCATGCTGTAGCTGATCTCAGTCCTATCGATCAAGCCTACATTGCTATCTGCCTTATGGCAGAAGCTCAGGGTTGATGTTGTTGCATCAAAGATCGCCGCCTGCTGCTGCTGCTGCTGCTGCTGGGCAGCTATCAGAGTTGGCTAATGGCAATAAGCAGGTGCAGGTGACAGCAAAGTGCAGGGCTGGCCAATGGCTGATTCACAGGCAAAAGGCTCAGAGAGATTCCCACAAGATAATTTCATCAGCGAGTTGTCAGATGTCCATATCTACAAAGTAACTTGAATCATCATAGCCTGTTGCCTGTGAATCCATGGGCGCCAGAGCAAAGCCTTTTTCACTTTTGTGACTTGCAGAGGCCAGGCGTGTGTTGAAACCCTGACTGTGATTTGTGCCAAACAAGACATGCATGTGACACTTTGCACTTGTTGCTGACAATGTCTGACAATGTGTGTGTGTGTGTGTGCTTCAAGTACTGCAATGCAATCATGGCACATCCAGTGAAAAATGCCAGCCTGCATTCTGCAAGGAAAAACCTTTGTGCAAAAACCCTGTTGCCTAAAGCAATGACGTTGAAGGTGACTCAAGGTTACCAACCAAGATTGATGCTGTACACGCGCTACTGCTTGGTTGAGGACTGCAGTCTCATGCACCACCAATCGCTGCAGGCAACAGAGACCTGACAGAGAAACTTGATTACAATCAGCAGTGACCACGGATATGTTTGCCACTGAAAACACACACAAACAAACAAACTTTTTGTGCCAGGGTATGTTGTGAGTATGGCAGGCAGGATGCAGTAAGGTACCTGCCTGTGCTTTCTCCCCTGGCAAGGAAGCCAGTGACGATGGGTATCTCAGGGGGACCCCCATTGGATCGGGTGAGGGAGGCACAAATGTTGGCAAAGGACTGCTCATAGCGCACGTCAGCATTGCCGAAGTCATCGGATGACACCATACCGAGGTCCCAAGCATCATACTGCCGTGCTGCAACACCCTGGAAGCCACACGCAAGTCTCTCAGGAAGAGTGCACAGCAGATCACATTGGACACAACAGCAAAAGTGTCACAGCAGAAAGTTTTTGGCCAAAGGTGATGTGCATGTGGATCAGGCTTGGTCCAGGCTTGAGACAAGAAACAAGGCTTGGGGGCAAGTGGGTTTTGTCTTTTGAGATACCAAGGCAGACCTTGCAGCTCTAAAATGAAGATTTCTTTGAACACGGTCTGTCTAATGCAGTTGTGGTACTTTGTAGCATACGGGCACCGAGACATTGAGCAGACAAGCAGGGGCCTGCTGCAGAAAGACATGGGGAGCAATTTCACCGTGTGTTGTATTCAATGCGAGCCTGGTGCAGACTGGGAGTTTCGTTTAACATGTTTTGAGACCTCACCTCTTTTCTGAGGAAGGCTGCAAACAAGCGAGTAGACAGCCGCTCTCCAAAGGACACCAAGCTGTCTTTGGCACGCATGGTCAGATCCTGCATGATGCTCACTCCCACCAGTAATTGCTGAAGCTCACTGAGCAGCTGCTCCATCTCTGCCTTGGCTTCTTCATTGACACGTAGCTCTTCTGCTGCTTGTCTATGTAGCTCCTTGATGTTCCTGGATATTCAAACGGCTGCGGTCAGTCTTGAGCCCAAAATACAGAGGTGCAAGAGAAAGCAGATCACACAGTGACGCCCAGCAAAGGATCCAATGTAATGTGTCGAGCAGGGACGCTGGTGCCTCATGCACAACAAAAAGCAGAGTGTCAGGCAAGCAGTGTAGTCAAGGTGCCAAAATTTCAGCAGTGAGATGTCACGTGCAGCAATCACAAATCCCATCTGCAAACGAGCAGCATGGCAGCAAGCTAGCAATCAGGTTGAAGAATGGAGTGCAACTAGCGCTGCCACAGCTGAGGCTGCAGTGAGACTGCATTGCGCTAAGCAGCTTGTGGAGGGTCTAGGGTGCAGGCATTATGCATCTGCCTATGTCAGGTTGGTCATGTGGCTTGCTCACCGAAGAGGTGACAAGGTTGCAACGCTGCCAGGATTTGCTGTAAGAGCCTCCTGTCCTGCTTGCAGTAGCAAGTTTGTTGTCTGCATCAGCAGCAAAAAGCTCAGCAAGGCCAGACGCACTGACGGATGCAGCCAGACAGCAAGTGACAGATTCAACATTTGCTGACTCACCTTGCCCATGGCTGACAAGACTATGCAAGGAAACAGCTGTGGGAAACTACATATGATTTGGGCAACCTCCCACATGCAATCTGCGTTGGCAACTGAGGATCCACCAAACTTCATAACCACGTTGATCTGCAAGCAGAGAGGTGGCTGAGCTGACAGGCGCTGCAGCAGTCAATATGTGATTGTTGACCACGCAAATTACTCCAACTTTGTACCTGCTGCTGTTCCCGACCTGGCTGTTGCAGCTGAGATGTCTCTGCGAAGACATCAGGCGCCAACTGCTGAGCTTCAGCAACGGCGTAAGCACAAGGCATACGCCGCTCCAAGTGTGCATGGCGCAGTGTGCAGCCGCCATGTCCATCTGCTTGTCGGGCTCTGTGATGGTCGATATGTGATGCGGACAGCCGGCAGTGGCTGTTGTGAAGCGCAGGCAATACGTGAGGTAGTTGTGGAGCTTGTGGCAAGCGAACAGTAGGAGTTTGGGTAGGACAGTGCATGCTATCTTACTTTAGGTTGACCAAGCTGACGACAAGCACGCAACAGGCAATGCTGAGCAGATCACCGATATAGGATTGTGTGGGTCAACGTCAGAGTGTCCTCATCTGTATGATAACTGTTGTCGTTTAACAAAGCTCGACCGAAAGTTGCATCCCGCCGCGCAGCCGGCACCCACCGTTGAACAATTCAAACTCGCAGACAGCTGAACGCATAGACAGTCAGACAGATTTCAGCTTCAGAAACAGAGTCTTGGAGCGAGCTGCGCGAAGCGGTCCAATACATATGTCATGTAGTTTGGGAGTAACGCTGCGGCATGCGGCGGTGTCTGCTTTTGGCTCGACTGCTGTGGTTGCACGGGTGTAGCGTTTAGCAGTATGCAGTCTGAAACCAGCTTTTCGCAGTCCTGTTCCCTGATCAGCTCGCGGCCCCAGCATAGCCGGCGTCATACGCCAACAAAGGTCAGCGAGACGATGCTCTTCATGCCATCACGCCTTGTGTTCGACAACAACCTGTAAGCAGCTTGACTGCAACTTTGTGCAGGGCTGCGAGAAGCAGCCAACTCAGCTAGATGGCCAAACAGCGCCATCTACAGCTCAGAATGATGCAGGAAATCATACGTTCAAGCTGCCGTCCTTTGCGCTTGCTCATGCAGCAGTGGATGTTTCTCTCAGCACCAGTGCCAGCTCAGCAGTTTCAGCCAGTGCCAGTCAACATGACCAACAGCCAGCCAGAAGTCCTCAGAGTCAACACAAACTGGAACAAGACCCAAAGAAAGTCGCGCAAACTGTGCAACAACACCCGGCGGAGACATCAGCCTCGCAACCCACTGTCCAGGATGCTCCTATTGTGCAGCTCCTCAGTCAGCTGGATATTGTCAAATGGGATCAAGTGGCTGCGTGGGCGGCCGGAGACAGCGCACAGGCTGCAGCATTGGCTGATCAGCTAGCCCCAAGCATTGTTGAGTCTGTGACTTCAGAGCCTGACAGAGATCATGCCTTGTTGCGTCTGGAGGCTCAGGTTGCCCGCAAGAAGCTGGTAAGGTCACCATGATCCTTCTGAAAACAGCTGCTGTGTTTGGCACTGCTGAACTCTGTGTCTGATGTCCAGTCTCTGACCAGCCAGCAACTTGACGAGGCGCGCCGTGAGAACACTGCACTGCATACACAGCTACTTGAGATGCAGGCTAGTCAGCAGAGTCTGCAAGCAGCACAGGTAATCAGCCCACCTTGGTCCTTGTGTCAACAGAAGTTTGTGTACCGCTGAGGATTTGAGGAGTCATCTGGATTTGTTGCCTTTAAACACATACAGGATGTGCCTTGCTATGCGTGGAATTTGCTGTAGCACCTCTGGTCCACGTTGCACCTTGCTGCTGCAAGGTCCAGAACAAAATTGTGAATGTATCAACTGCAGAGATGCCTTTGTAAGAATGAGCAGCACCTTCTGCTGTTGCACAGCATAGGTCTGTGTACGATACAGCGATGCATTACATTCAGATGTACCTTATCAAAATTGTAGCTCACATGTGCTGAGTGAACCCAACAGTAGTGTCGATGGGCAACAGCTCAGTCAACTCACATTGCAGGAAGCAACTTTCAGCAAACAGCAGTCAGCACAGTCTGATGTGGAAACCAAGCTGAGCAGTCAACTGCAGCAGTCTCAAGGCCTCGCAGCTCAGTTGAAATCTCAGCTAGCAGCTGCTACAGAAGCTGCCTCGAGGTCTCAGACTGCACACTCGGCTCAGCTGCAGCAGCTGTCTGAGCAGCACGCAAGTGTGCTGAGTCAGCTCAGGGCTGATCATGAGGCTCAGCTTGAGGCTGCTACTCAGCATCACAAGGTAGTGCACATGCCACAAGCAGCATGTCTGTTAACGCATTGAGCATATATGACTGAGGTGCTGTATGGTGTTTGGTGCATGGCTTTCCAAGTAGAAGAATCGACGTGTCAGCCTACTCAGAACGCCGCACACACATATATATATATATATATATATGTGTATATAATCTACCTATCAGACAAATTGCCACACTTGCAGTCACGATTCGCCTTTGTTCCTGGTTGCACTGGCAAGGGTCTTTTAGCATGTCCACGTTGCCCCCTGCAACAAGGCTGACAGCTTTGTGCATGCAGGGTTTGCTGCAAGCTCACACAGAACGGCTGGAGCAGCAGAACCAAGCACACACCCAGCAGCTGCTGGCCCAGCATGCCAGCGAGCTGCACTCCAGGACTGCTGCACTGACGGCACAGCTGCAGCAGCAGCTGCATACAGACGTTGAGAAGGCAGCCAGCAAACATGCTGCTGATGTTACTCAGAGGCGTCAGCTGCTGGAAAAGTCTGGGGCTTTACTGGCTGCTGAGAAGCAGAAGACCAATGCACTCAAGGTGGGGAGGAGTGACGTGAATGCTCAGCGTAACAAACTGCAGATCAGGAGTTTGAAGGCTTTGCCGTGGAGCTGTGTCTGTGATGGAAGCTGCCTGATATCATGCATTGGTGTATAACGCAGACTTGCATGTAGCTGCGGACACCAGTGTCATGTCACAGATGAGGCCTCATCTTCATTTGGATGGTCTTATCATTATACTTGATTACGCACAAGTCCAATGTCACTTTGGCCACAGGCAGGGTGCATTCAAGACGTCTTGCAGAAACACGTCTTTTTTCAAATTTGCTCAGACTCTTAAATTTTCAGGCGCAACTGAAGAGGGAGGGCAAGGAAGCTGCAGCTCAGTTGGTCGAATTGCAAGGGCAGCACCAAGCTCTGCAGAGGCAGGCACATGCATCCAGCAAGGTACGGCAGGCCGTGTTTGATCAGTGTTTTCTTGATGTCACGTCACACCAGCGCATATAAGGCAAGGCAGATAAGCGCACAAAGCAAGAGAGGCTGAAGCCCAACTGTGCATCTAGCACTACATGCTGTGGGGCTTGTTATGCTGTGGGATGTGTGATGCATGATCAGGCTTCAGCCTGCCTGATCTTTTGTGTTTATGCTCCCTCGACTGCATGCCTAGCATGTCCTGGAGAGATGGTGCATGCTACGAAGGTTGAGCCCAGGAAGAATAGCAAGTCGACAGTCTGTTAATGTCTGTTGATTGTCACTTGATGGTCTGTCATCCTGTCATCCTTCCTCTCCTCCTCTGCTGCCTGCAAGTGACACCTACTGCTTCAGCTAGTATCTCAACAACTGCAGCTGCAGATGCTGACTCCCTCCAGCTCAACACTGGGATTGTGAAAGCTGTGCATGATTTGACTCAATGTCTTGCAGGCAGGTGCAAGTGAGTGCAAGAAGGCCGGCAAGTCACCAAGGGCAGCATAGGGTAGCTGCAGATGCTGCTTCTCTTCGGTTATAATCTGTCACGGTGGCCTTTTGGCATCACTTGCACTAATATTTCCTATATTTCACGACATAATGCACAAATGTGACAAGCATCATCGCGTCGCAGGCATGGGAGGACGAACGCAGAAAGGCCAGCAAGTCACTGAGGGAGGCCAAGGCGGCAGCAGATTCTGATCTGCTGAAGCTTAAGCAAAGCTTGGCAGATGCAGAGCAGCAGCGGCATGAGGCTGTGCGTCAGTGTGAAGCTGAGGGCCACCGCAGCGCTGTCAAGCTTGCTCAGGCTGGCAGGAGCCTGAAAGCTGCCAAGCAGGAGGCAGCTGAGGCGCAGAAACAAGCAAAGGTACTTGGAATCCCTCACAGACAGGACCTACCACATACCGCCTCTCAACCAACAATTGCAGCTGCACTGCCGTGCAAACAACTAGCTGTTACTCCTGTGCTCATTCTCTGCAGCTTGTGCAACCATTTCTGGCCCTGCTGGGTATGCAGTTCAACACAGATAAGCACACCGGTGTGTCGCCTGCCTCAGTCATCAGCATGCAAACCCAGAGTCCAGAGGCACCATTGCTTCATGTCAACAGCAAGACAGCTGGGAGTACAACATGTCCTGTTGTGATACAATGTATGCAAAGCCTGTGGAGATGACCCAAATGTCACCTTCAGCCCGTGCTGTAACTGTTGGACTATGCATGAAACGCTGGCCAGGCACAGCAATCCACCATGCGTCTTCACAACTAGTCATTGGCTGGGCTTTGCATGCAAAGCCTGTGGAGATGACTCAACTCTCACCGTCAGCTCGTGCGGTAACTGTAGGAGTGTGCGTGAAACGCTGACTAGGCACAGCAATCCACCATGCAGCTTCCCAAACAGTCAGTGGCTGGGCTTCGCATGCATGCTATCTGTGTGCTGTCCTGCTTGCTGTAGTGCAGTCACTTCTCTGCAGGAGGCAAGGGAGGAATCTGGCCATGCTCAAACCCAGCTGGACCAGACCTGTGGGGAAGTCACGGGCCTGCATGAGGAGCTGCAGGCCCTCAAGACCCGCCTTGCCTCTCATGCAGCTCTCCAACAGGTAGGCATGCTCCAACAACAGGCTTGATGTCAAGATGGGCTCTTGAGCAGCATTGACAAGCAAGTCACAGTGTCTCGGCATTGCTGTCACTGTGTCCAAGCTGTGTGTGAATTCAAAGAATCAATATCAAAGAATCACTGTGTGACATGCGTGCTGTGAACTGCATGCCGTGCTCAGGATCTTTGCATTGCTGAAAACACTGCGCTGTTGTTTTGGGTGTTGTTGGTGAGGTGGCTTGATGCGCCAATGAAGCATTTGTCTACAATGTTGTGCCAACTGTTGAAGATGAGCTTTGCAGGTTGCTGCGACAAGCAGCCTACGCTCGATGGAGGAGCAGCTAGATGCTCAGGCACAGCACTCAGCGCTGCTGCAGTCTGTCCTGCGCACCATTTCAAATGTCATGCCAGCCACCTCAGCACAGCAGGACAGGTGGCAGCAAGAAGAGGAAGAGCTGCAGCAAGTAGAACATGGTGTGACACAGCCACAGGAGGTGCTGAAGCAAGTGCAGAGCTACATGCAGCAAGTGCAGGCTGGGCATGACAGGTGAGGCGTTGACCAGCTTGTGCTTAGCTGGAACAGCTTTGGTTACCATGACCCCAGCAGGGAGTGTGTGAACTGTCAATTGAGACTGGAAATCTGCACCAATTCTGCTGATGTGCAGGTGGCAAGGGGAAGAAGAAGAGCACAGGCAGCAGATGGGGTCACTACGGGTGGCCCAGGAGCGCCTGGAGGGGCAGCTCAGGCAGCAAGAAGAGGCAAAGGCCATTGCTGAGGGAGAGATCGCCCGACAGAAGGGGTGCATTGGCAGCATGCGAGCTGAAGCTTCTGAGCTTGAATGTGCTTTGCATCAGGCTCTTGCTGAGGTACACTTCATGCTTGTGTACTTCTTCAAGCACCCTTTCCATTGGTGTCTCGGATTCTGGATACAGTGCTGTCCAGCTGCTCATGCCATCAGATGCAAAAACTTGCTTGTCATTCTATGTAGTACATCTTGTTGCAAACACAGCTTCAGACAACACGCCATTTTCACAATGCACAGATAAGTGGAAAGGCAGTGTTGGGCTGAGAATACAACTTAACCTCAGAGACATTGCCGAGAGAGCTGGCTTTATATGGCTGTGCAACACAGTAGCAAGAGCAGCTCACACAACATGCTGCAGAAAACTTCTAATCTGATACCGCACACACACATCAATGTCACGTGTGATTCACATGCACTCTGGCAATCTGCCTGTAAGCAAGCGTGCCCATGCAGAAGGCCAAATACATGCTCACTCTTGAAACAGCAATGTCCTAAGATATCCCCTGAAATGGAAACACCTGATACTAGTCGCCAGACGTTTCTGATGAGATTTACACCATGAAGCGGGCGTTTAGTAAAAAACGTTCACAATTTTACATCCTCAAGAGCTATGTTGCAGGGCAAGGATGCAAAGGCAGCTCAGACAAATGCCGATAAGGTTTTGTCAGCCTGTCGGGCTGAGCTATTGCAGCTGAGCAGCAGCCTTGCATCCGAGCACGAGCAGGCCTCCATGTGGGAGGGCAGGGCACAGGGCCTCCAGCAGCAGCTTGATCAGGCAAGGCTGGACCAGCAGCTGCTGCAGCAGGATCACAGCCAGGTGGTCAATGAGTCATCTGGCAAGGAGGAGCAACTCAGGTGATGACCACACACACTCATCTGCACAGACAAGTACCTAGCACATCTTGCATTCACGACTCTACACGACTCTGCTGATTACGCACACACATCTTTACTTGATGCGCATACACTTTGTGCTGTGGCACAAGTTCCATCTGTCTAGCAGCAGTAGCGTAACGACAGGCAGCAGGCTCAGAAGTTGACCTTATGCATCCCGCAGGCGTGTAGGACAGCAGTTAGTCACCGCTGAGTCAGTCAGGATCGAGCTGAAAGATGCCAATGGGACTCTCACCAAACAGCTGGTATGCAGCTCGATGTTCCATGCATTGCTAGAATGTCCCATGCAGAGTACTGGTATGCGCAAATGACCAGGAACGCTATACTGAGCAGGAGCCCATGCAAAAGGTTGCGTTCCCCCTAAACAATCAACCCGTCTAGCATAGCAAGATTTCTGACTTCTGCTGCTGTGTTAGCATCAACGCATGGTGCGGTAGATTGGTGTCACAGCTTCTTGCTTTGTGAGCCATGCAGATGATATTCATCCTGGTACAATGACAATGGAATGTATGAGATTTGCATAGTCCACAGCAGAAAGGAGCCTCTTTGACAGGAGAAAGGGGTCGCTGTGGGCACTCAAATGAAATCCATTCAGCCTCATTCATACAGTCGTGAATATACTGTACAGGAGCAAACAACAGCAAGGGCCCTCATGGCTGAGTCAGCAGCCCAGTCCTTGAGTATTCAGCTCAAGACTCAACAGGATGAGTCATGCAAAAGCACTCAGCTGCTCCAGGCTCTGTTCGCCAGCCTAGCAGAGTCTTGTTCTTCTGATGGGTCCATCAGCCCTGCCTGCCCCCAGGGGGCTGAGCCATGCAGCCTAAACAGGCAAATGACTGCAGGGTTGCCTGATCAGGCCAAAGCACAATTAGTCATCTCCCACATACAGGCTGTCATCAGTTCAAGCGCTGCTCAGCAACAACAGCTCAGCATGCTGACTCAGCAGATGGAACGATACTCAGCTGAGTCTGCAGCAGCCAAAGCCACCTTGCAAGTTGCTGTGCACGCTCTTCCTCATCTCAAAGCTCAGCCAGCAGACTCAAGCTCGGCCTTGAGCCATGCTGTGCTGCTTGAGACGCCTCACAGCAGGCAGGCTGAGCCTGATGAGCTGTCTCAACTCACTGAGTTGGCTCAGCTAGCTGACGCTGTAGCTTCAGCGCTCACAGGGAAGCAGCAGGACCTGCTTGAGGTTGAGATGCAGGCTGAGCAGCTGAGTCAGCATCTGAGGCAGGCTGAGGCACAAGTAGCAGACATTGGACTTCAGGCCCAAGCGAGCGGCGCTGAAGTCCAGGCCCTCCAGCAGCAGCTGGCACAGGCTCAAGCAGAGCTGCAGCAGGTACTCAACAAGCCAAAAACAATATCTCAAGCTGGTCGTAACCAGTTCTGCATGAGCGTCATGCATCAGTACAGAAGCAGCAGAGGAACCCACAATACATGTGTGATGCGTGTTGTCTGTTTTACCTGTTTCACTTTGCCGAGCACCTGGAGATTGCGCTATGTGCAACTTGTGGTTTGACAGCCTGTTTTTCTGACCATCTGCCTTCTCCCATGCCCTTGCCAGACCCTTCCTGCCTCTCCAGTCTGCCTTCTTGATATCACCTTGCCCTCTGTTCTTGCCCTCTATTCTTGCCGGCTTGGCATGGCCAAGACACAGCCAGAACTGACCTATTGACCATTCTAGTACAACCAATTGCAAGCAAGCACCTCTTGCAGCGCAAAAACATCTAGTTCTGTTCAAAAACAACAAAGGCATGAAGCAAAGCTGCTGTTTGGAAACAAGTTAAAAGTCAGATTGGCACAATGGTGCTGTTCAGGTCCAGACAGAGGCCGCAGCTAAACACTCCAGCTTGAAGGCAAGGCTGAAAGCTGCAGCCCAGGCAGCTCAGCAAGCTCAGACTCAGCAGCAAGATGAGCTGAGCCAGCTTCAGTCACAGCTGCAAGGCATGAGGAATGTCAAGGCAGACCTGCAGGAACAGGTTGAAGCCGTGATGTCAGAGCAGAAGCAGCTGCAAGCAGATTTTGCTCAGCAGGAACGGGAAAGGAAGCAGCTACAGCAGCAGCTGACAGACGCTCATGAAACTGTAGACAATCTACAGGCTGAGTCAGTGGCGTGTGAGTCAGAACTTCGAGCTCATATCTCAGAGCTCGATGGTCAGAACTCATCCCTTGCTTCTCAAATTCACCAACTGCATCAGCAGCAGAGCATGGACGCTTTGGAGCTCACAGCCCGTAACTCGGGTCTGTTGACTGAGCTTGGCCTGCAGCAGCAACAGCATGCAGAAGGCCTTACCAGATGCACAGCTGAAGTGACTGCACCTCTAGAAAGGCAGCTTGCTTCTTGCAAGCAACAGCTCAAGCATGCAACCCAGAGACTGCAGGCTGCCGAGCAGCAGCTCAGCTTTCAGAAGCTGAGTGTCGCTGAGGCTGAGTCTAGGGCGCTGAGGGCGGACGGCCTGATGAAGAAGAGCGAGGAGCGCCGTGCTGGGATGGATTGTGACAAGCGGCGCCTGCAGACTTTTGTGAGGGAGCTCAAATTTGAGGTGAATGTTTGTGTAGCACAGCAGGTCCAGAAGTCACTGTCTGTTCATTTACATTCCCCTTTTTGTTGGTTGTAGTTCTGTACTCGCTGATATGGTCATGATTTGGGTGCCATAGTAACAGTCATTAGTCATTTGTTGCTACACCCACTCACCTATCCCTGCCTGTCACACAACTGGAAAGCCTACTGCTTACAATGACTGCAAGCAGTCTGCGGTCTGAAGGCAGTTCCTTATGACAGACGTTATTAGGTGTCTTTCTAAGGGATGCCAACTGCAGGCCTCTAGCTGGGAGCACAAGTGTATGATTGCCCAAGAGGCCCAGACTGCCCTACAAGCAGACGCAGCACGTCTGCAGAAGCAAGCAGCAGCTTCTGTAGCAGCTGCCCACACCCAAGCGCAGCTGCTAGAACAACTGCAGGCAGCTGAGACAGCGCTCGTTGACTGTCACAGCAGCGCTCAGAAGCTGCTGAGGGAGCTCAGTGAGTCTCAAGCAGCCCATGATGCGAAACAGCAGGAACTTGAGGGTATGTGGCAGCTTCTGTGCATTCAGCAACTGTGAATGCAAAGCATCAATTGGACACACGGAAGCTGTGCATTGCCATATGTTACTGAAAAACCTTACTGAAGCACCAGGACAGCACAAGCCTACATGGGCTGTGCATGCTTTGCAGTCTACTAATCACTTTGATTGATGGCACAATGATGCAAATTTGTCAGGTTGATCTAAATAGTGTTGTGCAAGGGCGACATGAAGGCAGGTCATCATGTCTGCTGTACATGTTGTGTGATCATCCGAATTCCTCAAGTGCTTTCATCACCATCCAAGGTTGACCCTGAGAGTCATGCTGGATGCAGAACTGCAGACCCAATATGATTGTGCTGAGCAGCAGCTTCAGCACCTGCAGTCTGTTGCTGACTCTGTGCTGGCTGAGCTTGAAAGGACGCGCCAGGCCATCAGCACTTCCACAGTCAGCGTGTCAGCCAACTCGCTCAACAGGTGTGCACTGTGCCCGTGACGTGCCACATCGCAGTACATGATAAGTTACTTGCTTCCAGCTCATTGCCACTGCAGTCCCATCGGTCCCATCAGGTCCCATTCCCGTCTATTTGCTCCCGTTCCTGAATATTTGCTCCTGTTCCCATCTGTTTGCTCCCTTTCCTGCATGTTTGCTCCCGTTCCCGCCTATTTGCCCCCATTCCTGTCTGTTTGCTCCCATTCCCGCCTATTTGCTCCCATTGCCGGGTGTTTGCAAGGACTATGACATGCAAGTAACATGGCCAGGCATGCTATGTCGAATGCTAGCATGCACATGCTCTGAGAGTAAACAGCACAGCGTGTATGTTTCTTCACACGCCAGAGGCATATGTCGTGCTCTGTCTACTCTTTACTTGTCACTTGGTGCTGAGGTACAACTGCTGCCGGCCTGCACTTCATTATTCATCAAAGAGTACGTTGTTGAGTGATTGCAATGCATTGTTTGTCGTAATGGCTGCAACACTGCCCATGTGCTGTAGGGCCCCTGCTGTTGCCAGGCAGCTCTTGTCTCAGGCCCTGCTGGTTGACAATGATGAGAATGCTCGGCCCAACAGCATTCAGCAGCTGCCAGAGTCTCAGGATGCTAAATCTGAGCGCATCCGACAGCTGCATCGCACACTCGGAGCTCTGATAGACGAGCGAGATGAGCTGCAAGACACTCTCAGCAGCTCAGCAAGCCCTGAGTTGGCACGGCAGCTTGAGGATGCTCAGGCTGAGTTGCGAGTGCTGAGGAAGTACGCTGGCAGTCAGACATCAGGCAGAACAAGTCTGGCTGAGTTGGACATGTTGTCATTTCGCCAAAATTGACAGATACCGGTTACCACAGACGCATTGAGGCCTAGTGTATGCTGCATGCTGTTCCATTTCGTCAGGTGTACCTGTTAGCTTGGCAGTGACTCCAGTATTAGTGCGTCAGCCATGTTCGTCAAGCTCATTATGAAAGCATGGCCATCCATGGATCAGCTGATTTCACTGCTAGTCATTGGCTATTGCTTTGCGCATGCGTGCAACAGTTGCTGAAAGTCTCATTTCAAAACGCAAATGTGCGACAAAATTACACAGCACTTCATTTTGTGTTTAGCCAGTGAGAGTGTGTGGTATAGCGTTTTGCTGCAATTCATTTGCAGTGTTTGCAGTGTCATCGTCAAGCTTACCAGATTTGCACTGTTCAAGACAAGATAATCAATCCTGGTGTGATACAACATATAATTGCATATTACCGGTACATGCATTGTTGTCAACTTGAAAGTGCAGCATATATGCTGCAGCTAACCATTGACAGGCGCTTCCTTTCAATGTTGATTCTGCGTAATGGCATACACATGTGAGTGAAAGCGGGCACCACAGCAGAATGTATCCGACAGCTGGAGAGCGAGAGAGAGGGTTTTCAATGCTTTAGCCAGTCAACAACCCTGATCACAAAAGCACTGTTGGCACAGAAGTATGTGAGAGCATTGATGGTGGTTTTGCAGGCGTTACGTCGGGTTGTTCCGACGATCAGACTCGCGAGCGATTGGTGTCAAGGGCCTGGTTCCCGGTATACTTCCGCTCATCGTCCCTCATGACTATCTTACTTACGGTCAGCTGCAAGGTGAGTTTGTTTGTGGAGTTCCAAACCAGAAATCGTGATCTGTGCATGCCGTCTCTGTGCTGATCACTCTGACTGCGCGTGCAGGGATCCCCTGGAGTACACCTTGACATTGCTCTTTTGCCAACTACATTGGCAAGCGCTGTTTTTAAGCGGTTTTGCAAGCAATATAGTCTTTCAGAGCAGGACTCTCAGCTATCATGCGACGGCCAAAGTGTCGAGCTAAAAAAGAGACTGCACGAGGTCTAACAGATTCAATATTTGTCTCTATTTGGTGTGGTGCTAGCCGCGCGCGAGCACGTCAGCGTTCAACCATCGCCGGTCTGCAATTGGTTTGTTTGCTGCAGTTCCCCGGCAGTTCCACAGGCACTGTATGCCTTGAAGCCACCTTGAGGCCATCTGCTGCCTTACACATTTGGCAGGCCTATCGCCAGGCCAACCTATCAGACGCCAATGTTGAATATCTGGCAGGCATTTGGGAGGGTGCCACAGGACAGTTTGTCATGGCCTATAGGAGACAAGCCAGGCAGCCCTCACCTTTGCAGACAGCAGCTGCAATACAGGCAGCCAACCCATCAGTTGTCATGTTTGACAGCAGCCGCCTGGGAACCACGCATGCAGTGTACCTGCCAGCAGTCCAAGATGCAGTCAGGCCCTTGTTACAGCTCACTCAGGTTCTCCTGAGCCAAAGTGGCTTCTTGCTGTCATGTGACTGTCCACAGCGTCAACTGGAGTTCCTGCATAGGCTCAGCAGCCACAACAGCATTGATGAAGCTCCAAAGGGCACAGAGCCAGCCCGCGATCATGCTGCACATCAAGAACGCCGGATTGTGCTGCTGCAAAGCACGCTGCTACTCCTCAAGCTGGTGACGTTCATGTCAGCAGTGGAAGCCAAATCTTCCAGTGCAGATATAGCAAAAGAGGTACTGTGGCCAATCTTGGCAAATATGGTGGAGAGGGGAGGGTCTGAGCTCACTTGCCCGGATCCCAGGCCAGCAAGGAACCCAGCTTCAGCTTCCTCACAGCATTGGACCGAGACAGAATGCGACGTCTCTGTTCCCTTGGCAGCATTGCTGTGCACGACCTTGCGTCAGCACATCCTGCAGCCCACCATTCATGCTGACATCTGCTGTCGCCTGATCCAAGCGGTGTTGCTTGAGAGTTCAGATGTGATAGACTCTGAAAAGGCGCAGCGTCTTGCTGCCGTTTTCAAGAGCAAAGGTATGAGCTTTTGCTCCACATGCAGTTTCCTTTCTGGTCTTTGCAAACTGTGCCTTGAGGGCTGTAAGTGTACTGGTCGCCCAAGGTGATCAGATGTGTGCATAGCAGTGATATGCTCTGTGTGCTTGCAGAGCCTCACAACCTGTTGTGATCATCACAGCTGCATGCTGTACGCAACCTTGAGGCTCAGTTGCTGCTTTGTGCTGGTATGACAGATATGTCTGTAGGAACCTTGGTTGTGGCTCTGGCGGCCTTGAACTACAATGGGGAAAGGAAAAGGGACAAAGCCAGGAATGCGTTCCTGGTGTTGTGGTGCTTGGTGTTCTCCAAATCCTTACCCAGCACTGATACAGCAGAGAACATCGCTACCTTGCTGCGCTTGCAAGGGCTCAGGAGGATTTCTGGCCTTCTGTGTCCTAGAATATTCCCTCTAGCAACCCCCGCAGATGATATGCAAGAAGGTGTGCTGCTGTTGGTGTTCTTGAAGTCAGCTTGTACTGATGAAGACGCACATCATGTTACAAGGTGGTGGCATGTGAATTGTGTAGCATGCCGTCCAGGTCAAGGCGTGCAGCTGTGTTCAAGTGCTCAAACTCATAGCCATGTGCCTGCCAATGTTGTTCCCAATGCAGAAGAACCCACTAGCACAATGTTGACCGGTGCCGTGCTGTTCACTAGTGTCATTGTGCTTGCAGCCTGGAGGCTGTATGGCCCTGCCAGCATTCTTTCTGAGAGTAGAGACCCAGAGCTGGTGCCTCAGATGCAGTTCATGGCTCAGGTTGCGCAGCTTCTGGTCGAGTTGGTCAAAGTTTCTGCTGCGCAGTCGGGCTCCACAGTCCTCAATCACTCCTCCAGCTCGCCTGCTCACGGTTCAAACACATTGGAAACACACAGCCAAGATGCAAACATCAGAGCTCCTGAGAGCACTCATGCGGGCACACGGTCTGGTATGTGTGCCGGATCTGTCAGTCCAAGCATGACGACAGAAACTTGGGCCACCCCCACAGCTGCGGCGTGGCAGGAGAAGTCAACAATAGCGATGAGAGCTCTGTCCACTCTGCACTGGCTGAGCAAGCTTATTGGGCAAGGCGTCAATCCTGTTGCAGGTCATTTGCTGGATCCCAACGTGTACGTTAGGACAGTCATCAGCAAGGGCCTTCACCCCCTCATGCATGACTGGTCCTCCCGAGGGGACACCGCAAAGGGCCTCACTTTCAGCATCTTAGTCCCTATGTTTCTGCGCCTCGCAATTGATCATGAGGAGCTGTTAGCTGACGAGCAAGCTGTGCTAGAAACTTCCGACATGGTAGTCAAGCCACAGCAAGCAGCATTTGTCTGGCAGCTCATTGTAGGTGAGACCAAACCAGAGTTGTGAATTTCCTTTTGGTCTTCTTCTCTGCAACGTGCCAGTCGCAGGCACATCCACATTGGTGGTCAGCACCTGTCTTTGTGCTCAGTGGTTAAAGCCAGTGGCATGAAGCTGGTAGTAAGAAGCTCTGTGCTTGCAACAAGCGAGCCGTATGTGCAGCTACATCACAAAGCATTGAAACAGACCACCTTCATCTGCAGTCACATTCTGAACTATGTTGCAGACAGCATTGACAGCACCTCGAGGTCTCTGGTGGAAGGGCCGGCAGTGGAAGCCTTGCATGCCATTGTCTCACACGACACCTACTGTCAGAAGCTACTAGAAAGCGACATGGTACACTCACACACCTTCCAAGAGGTGTTGTCTGCCTTGGCACCATCTGCACAACTCACCTTTGGAGCTTGCTTGGCGCGCCTGGCCACCCAACACTGGGATCTGGCTGCCAGCAAAGCCAGGGAGTCTACTGCCAAAGCCAAAGAGTCTGCTCCCAGAGGTGCAGAACCAGGCAGCAGGCTTGTGTCTCGAGACACACTGATCACGATTTGCAGCCGCCTCCAAGAAGCTGTTCTGGTGGGGTCCCTCTTCATCCGTCTGGGGTCATCTGGGGTCATCATCGCACACCGCATTCTTGTCTGTGCATTGCACAGCATACTTTCGACAAGCTGGGTTTTGCTGTTCACAAATCTCAAGTGCTTGCTATTGTGTTTTGTGAATCTGCACTGAGTTGCTCAGCGGTGAGTAACATTACAATTCACTTGTGCCTTTGTTTGGAACAACTTCAAATAGCGCCTTCCCTGCCTTCTTGGTAAACAATAATGGTGATGCTAATGATGACAACAGCAACAACAAAAGCAGTGATATAGTGGTCATAGTGACAGTTGAAATGTCAATCATCATAAAAGTTGTGGTAATGATACCAATTATGCAAACCTGATAATAGCAATAATCATAATAATCATAATAACAAGCACAATAACCATAACCATAACTGTAATGGTGACGGCAGTTGTAGCAGTAACAGTAGCAGTAGCAACAGCAACAGCAATAATAATCACAGTAAGAATGACAATAATAGTGATAACCTCAGCCAAACTAAATGAATAGTAGTAATTATAGTTTTGTATCCTGGCAGCTTCGCTGAGATACCCCATCAACCTTCCTGTGTATGCATGCAGGCACCACTGCCATGGGACCTGTCCAAATGCTTTAGCCTGGCTCGAGTGCTGCAGCGAATGGCACATTTGTTCAAGCAGCAGCCATTGCAGAACAGCTCATTGCAAGAGGTTAGCATCATTGCACAATGCTCTGGTGTCATCTGCTTTCAGAAAAGTTAATGCAGAACACAGCGTCAAGGGCATTGACTGGAATGTCATGCAGCAGGCGTATTTGCAAGTGCTGTTCTGGGACTCAAACTTCTCCTGAATTTTGGCAGATGCTTGTGCTGAATCTGCTAGTGAATCATGCCCTGTGTGACTCGCCTTATGTTGCACCAAACACTGCACTGACCGGTTTGTTGATTGTCAGGAGCAGACTGGCTGCTTTGCTTGTTTGAACCTGACAAACTGTTTTAGTGAGTCACCGTAAGCTGACTACACCTGAGAATACTGAATACTTTCACACTTGAGTGGCGTGAAAGTGCAGGATGTGGAGCGTGTTGTGGGGATGAATCTTGTCAAGCTTTGGGAAGCCTCAGACCAGCTGGGACTGAAGGTGCAGCTGGTGCTGGGGGGCCTACTGTTCACACAGCTGGCAGAGCGTCACTCCTGTGACTGCACTGGCAATGCTACTAAGGTCAGGCTGCTTACTTCTGATATTCCTTTTTGCCCTTGTTTTGCTGCGTGGTGACCAGCCTGAGGCGCCTGTTGGGCCTGTGAGCTTTTGCAGTAACTGCCGAGCCTCCACACTGAAAGCCTTAACTGCCTTAGATGGTGTTGGATTTGTTTTTATTTGCTTTTGCAGTGAATGCCTACACCCAAGCCTGCAGATGTAAAATGCTTGTTCTGCTGCTTACGGAACAGCCTGTTGAGCTTTCCGGGACTAGCTTTTGCAGTAAGCTCAGGCCTCCACATTGAAAGGTCCTGTCTGGCAACTTGATGTCATTCCTATATTTTGATGTACAGGAGCAAGGTGGCTGCAGCTGCATCATACCAAAATGCTCTCCCCCGCTTGCATGACGCCTCCACAATGAATGTCAGATCATGCACCTGCAACCTCAATGCCAAACCTCTGTGCTGATATACAGGAGCAGGCTGAGGTGCTTTTGAAAACGATCAGGGCTGTAAACCCACTTGCGCTTCCCCACTTGTCTGGCGCAGCAACACCAACTTTGCCATCAGCTCAAACAGCTTCCAACATTGCTTCAACCTCAGCTTCAGCCTCAGCGTCTGCCTCAGTATCTGCCTTAGCTTCACGCATAGTCTCAGACCCAGCTGCAAAGGCAGCTGCGCCATCATCAACCCCAACATCACCTGGGAAGCATACTCGAACGGCAGCTTCCGCTACAGTGTCACCACCAAGGGTACCCCCCTTTGATGTTGCCTCAGAGTCAGACGCACCAGCTGAGTCCGGCTCAATTGATGAGCCTGGTTTCCCTGAGGTTGGGCTTGTACATGCGTCACCACGAATGGTACAGACGTTGATGCTGCAGTGTCTTTTGCCATGCCTCAGTCCAGACCATGACTTTGGGCAGCTGATGTATGCACCCTGGCTGCACTATCTCGTGGTGGGCGCGGGCAAGCTCTTAGACAAGTGTACTGAAGGAGTGCAGCAAGCAGCAGTTGTGCTTCATATGCTGCCTCGCCTTCAGCTAGCAGGTGAAAGCTGCTTCGTTAACTGTCCATTTTGTGTGCCCTGCCATCTGATGATCACCTCAGCACCTTGTCTCAAAGGACTATCTTGCAGAGCTACGCGTGCACTGCAAAACCTAGCAACATATCGTTGCCGTCAGAGGACTCTGACTTGGTTTCTTTCGTGACATGTCTATGCACTGGCACAAAAGCTACTTTGCAGCATCAGCTCAGTTGCTGCAACAATGCTGAAGCAAATGCAGGCGCTGACAACCAACACTGATGCTTGCTCTGCAGCTCGCATGCGCCCAGACCTCAGATGTCACTCTGCTGGTATTCATGAAGCAACTGAAGGCCCTGACAGCACTTCCTGATGTTTGTTCTGCAGCTCGCATGCGGCCAGACCCTGACTTGCCTGCTTTCAGCATGGCACCGCCAGCCAGAGTGGCCCAAGCCCTTCTGCAGTACCTTGCACTGCTGCTGTCAGCCCTTTGCCAGAGGCATCTGGAGTCCAGAATGATCCAGTCATTCGCTCTCTCAGCTTCAAGGCGTGCTGAGAGGACTGCACAGCAGGGCGTGCAACAGAAACTCACCTCAACGTTGGTGGCGGCTGCTGTTGCCAAGGAGCTGTCTCATGCGCCATACCGTGAGATGCATGGGCGGCCGGTGCCTGCCGGACTCCCTCTGCAGCTGAAGCTGAATGAGGCTACCGTCAAGGATTTTGTAGGTGAGTTTGTTGCTGTCATCTCAATCTGGACGTGCGTGCATCAGACATGCAGGCTGGGCAATGGGTTTGAAGCTTGTGAAGAAGCTTCTCTCTTGCATATGCTCTTGCAAAACTGTGTGGAACACATGCGCCTCCCCAAATTGTTTGAACTCATGCTGAAAGAGAAGTCCATGTGTCTGGGCTTGTGCTGAAAGTGAAAACCATCTGTTTGCAATCATAGTGCAAGAAAAATCCGTCTATGTGAACTTGCGCTGAAGGAGACAATTCATGAGTTTGGAATGCATGCAGAAGCACAATTCCATGAGCAACCTCCTGTGCTGCAGCCTACACAACTTGACTCAATCATGATGAGTGGCATCTACTGATATGCACGTTCATGCATTTCCTCAAACTTGCCATGGTGTGAAACAGACTGCGCGCCATGGGCATGGCTTGTGCATTTGCGTCACTCTCTCCAAGTAGCGTCGGCTGCAGCTGTGCACTAATTTGTTATGCTGAGCTTTGGCTGCTTCCTGCATTCCCCAAAGGCACTCAACTGTGCAAACACAGAACGACATACAGGCAGCTGCTCAGGACTACACATACGTGACTCTAGGGAGAGCCACATCTGTTGGACAGTAAAATGGGTGAAGTTGAGGCACTGGCACTGCAGAGCTGGTGGTGGGCTGCATGACACACATGAGGAAGGAGCAAGGCTGGGAAGAGACCTTCTCAGAAGCTCAGCAAGGTGCTGACAGGCAAGCGCAGCTGGAGCTGAAGGACAACATTGGCAGCATCTACCGTGCCAAGGGCCTGCCCTCCAAGACCCTTGAAGCCATATTTCTAAACTTTCGCTATATGCTGGTGAGTTGCGTCTGTAGCGTGTTGATCATGCTTGCTGCCTAGTACTTTTGGCCGATCAGCAATAAGAACTGAAGCTTGCACTGTTCCTAGACAAGGACTGCCTGGTTTTTGTGCGGGCTCATGCACTGATTGCCTCTGTCTGACTGATGACCGCTGCCTGTTTGGAACACTGATGCTCAACAAGTGCTTGAGCAGTGATTTTGACAATGATACCGCCTCATGCAAACAGTGAATTCTAGTGTTGACAACCATAGCGTTGCAAACTGTCAATCCTGTGGTGCCAGTCTCACACTTTGTTCATGTCCATGCGTGTCACATGTGACAGTAGCTGCGCTGTCGTACTCAGCAGTTCAAATCTGCACCTCAGCTCAAACCCACCAAGGATGCTTTGCTTTAGGAGGATGCATCAGCTCATGACTCTGCCTCAGCAGCAGCTGCTGAGCTGATGGCGGAAGAGGAGCAGGCAGCCACCAAAGCAGCTGCCAAGAAGGCCAAGAAGCAGAGACAGAAGCCAAAGGCCAAAAAGCAGGCCCAGCCAGAGCCATCTGCTCCTGTCGCAGAGTCCCATGTTGCTCGCATCCCATCAGATGAAGCTCAGCCATTGTCAGCAGAATCCTCTCAGCTCAGCATGGACTTGTCTCAGCTCTCTTCCTCAGCTGGTGAGCATCGAGGTGAGAGTTTCCGAGCGCACAATTATGAAAACCAGCAGCAGCAGCAGCAGCAGCAGCAGCAGCAGCAGCAGCTAGATGAAGCTAATGGCACAAGCTTGTCTGCTCTGGGTGATGCTGCTGTACAAGAAACCCATTCCGGGGATGTGGCAATAGAGCTGGAAGGCCTGCATCTGCCATCCTGTGACCAAGCTGCCAACAAGGCTCATACAGATGCTGACTTTCTGCAGCAGCTCTTCTGCTGTCCACTCACAAAGGTGAGCCATGTTGTCGCCATTCTTGATAGACAGGTGTTCATCTGTAGTGTTGCTGTCGTGCAGCAGCAATGCAATGCTTGGTTGGCTGGGTCTCAACACCAAGAACAATTGAGTTCAGCTGCACATGCATACTTTACTATCTTGTTAGCCGTGCAGGCTCACTCCGTTGAACAGCCCCCTGCAGCAATGCAGTTACTTGTTGAGCAAGTACACGATGTCCTGGTGTTTGTTTGGCAAGAAACTCAATGATCTGGTGTTTGTGCAGCAAGTACTCAATGTTGTGGTGCTTGCTGTGCAGTTCACCATGGTGGACCCAACCATTGCTGCAGACGGTCACACCTACGAGAGAAGAGCCATCCAGGATTGGCTGACTCACAGCCGCATGTCTCCAGTCACTGGTCAGCCCTTGTCCCATACTCGCTTGGTGTCTAACCAAGCTGCTAGGCTAGCCATTGCCAGCCAGCTTGGTCGAGTCCGGTGAAACAAATCTGGTCAGCCGGCATGAGGGCAAGCCGAGGGCTCCTTGGGGGCAGGTGTGATGCTGCCCTCTGGTCAGGTGTCTACATGTTCAGATGGCATGTCTGTAAGCTGTCGTAAGCATGGTGACACTGTGCTTTCTTGTTGGCATTCAGTGATATTTTGATGGCAAAGGTCAATGAGTTGCCACGAATGCAGTGATTGCATACCTGCAAAACATCTTCTTCTTTCTGAACAGACAAGTAATGCATGGCATGTGTGCATGTGCCATCTAGATGTTGATCGCAGCACTGAATGTGCGTATATGCCGGCTGGTGGTTGCAGGATGACATGACTTGGGAAATGACTGACATTTTGCTGCAAAAGCAATGCGCTCAGGTTTAGTGCAATTCAACACAACTCTGGACATTAATGTGGTACCGATACTGTAGAAAGCCAGTGTCTGTTGCTGGTACATAAATATATGGAGGATCATGTAAGGGTGTTGAAATGCAGGTTTTGTATTTTAATCCGCGTATGTTGCAGTAATCGAGCTCAGGGATCTTTGCTTTTGTGGCATTGATTGTGGTATCCAAATTGCTTTGCCTGCAGTGCGCTTGAACCATAAGGTGCTGGTTGAATGTGTTGCATGCTAATGCAGTAAGAACCTTGCCTTAAAACGGTCAGCCTTGACGACTAGGCCGTGTTACAGTAAATGATGCATGTTTCCAGCTACATTTGCTTGTTCTTGTCTAGTGCAATATTGGTTAATCACTACAGTGAACAGACTATAGTATCACAGCTGCTAATTTGTTCAAGATAGTGTACATGCCTGACACTCACAGCTTTATTTCATAGCGCCAGAAGATTTCTGAGTGTGCTCAGGCACATTGTGTCAAGACACAAATGTATCCACGTACGGCTTTTGAGCAACATCAGCTGCATTGCAGCAGCACACGTTGCAGACTTACATGCCTGCTGTAGCAATCAATGTCATGGCCTTTATAAAATGCTGCGAAATTCAGAACCCTGCTTGACTACTATGTGTCACTTTCTGTTAGCTAAACTATGCGACTAATTTGGGTGCCTAAGCTGCTGAAGCAGCCATGCTGAGAGTGACATGTGGCTCAGTCTCTTCCTCTTGTGGCAACTCTTTCCACTCAGGAAAGAAGTATGACTCATCAAAGTCTACCTCCTCGCCTTCATGGTGTTGCTGCATGAGCCAAAACCAGATCATCAGAGCCAAGTATTAGTGATCAAATCAAAGCAAGTCCATTTGCCACAAATGATTTACGCACACAATGGACCATGTCATGACAACAGACAGCACGCAGATAAGTCATGTTCAGCTTGACCACTGCGTGTGACTGGCACATCTGAGCATATTCAAAGATATACAGGACTGCTGTGCATGACATACCTTGCCAGTGAACTCAGGGCAGAAGTTGTAGATGAGCATATCCTGTTCTTGCAGCAGGTTGGCAGGTTCATGGAAGTTCTTCCTTGCCTCACTGACCAAGAAATTTGCCACAGCTGCAGTCACTTGAATCTGCAAGCACAGGAAAGACAATAGAAACATGGCAGCTATACAACTGAAGTGCTAGCAAATGTCTGACATGGCAGCCTCAGTGCAACTGTTGTCAATTTTCCACGTCATTGCATGGTCATGATTATAGATAATAAGTTCCAAAGGGTCAACACAGACTGCAACCCCTTGATTATCACCATGAATCTTACGACCATGCTCTCTGTTACACAGCAGGTTGACCATCATGGTTTACTGATTCAGGCTATGAGATGCGTGCTGCCACAGTCTTTGCACCAAAGATTATGGAGCCAAATCTTACCGCTTCATAGGTGTGGGGGACGTGGAGGTGGGTCGCCCACTCAAACACATTCTTCTCAGGGTGCCACTGGGTGGCTGTCACTGGGTACTGCATACAAAGGCCATTTCCATTTGACCAGAATTGGTTGATGTACAGGACCGACACAATTCTAGCACAACTGTATCTTTGTATAGCCACATTGGCTGACTTCAGAAGATGTTGACACTCTTCTCCCCTTGAATGCCACTGAGCATTTGTGAGTGGCACATCAGTTTTAGCGTGCACCAGCAGACAGTTGCATATGCTTACAGCACACTGCTGCTTGCTGTGTGGGCAAGCATGGGACTTGCAGTACTGGACACATGGTTATGTGGTGCTTGCAGCACTGGTAGCGTGGTGCTTGCAGTACTGGACATATGGTGCTTGCAGCGTTGGCAATGTGGTGCTTGCATTGTTGTCAGCCGAAAGCTGCTGCTCATACAGCTACGTCACAGGACTTCACAATGCACTGGCAGTGTATAACCTGTGGCTGAGCCTGAAGCTGCCAGCCAGTCACTCACAGCAGCAGCCATCATGTTGCATATGAGAGTGCACAGACACATGCACAGACACATGCACAGACACATGCACAGCTGCAACAGCAGACATGCCCTCGAACTATAGTCCGACACCACAGCTGCCTATCCAACTGTCACAGCGCAACAGAGACAGCTCTTGCTATAGCAGCGTGATTACAAGCCCAGCAGACAAAGATTAGTCAGATGATACAAGTTGCAGCAGAAAGGACAATTGTGTGAAATGCAACCTACAGGAAATGCGTCACCTTATGTGCTTCAATGGTGGAGATGTAGATGCGCTCATCCCTGTCAGCGCTGAGAGACAGCACTTTGAAGAAGTCCTGCAGGTGTGGGTTTTCTCCGTAAGAAGACCATCGTACGCCTGCATGATGCATTGCAACAGTCAGCCAGTAGGATTTGTATAAGCAAGCTGAAGCACTTGGTTGGCGTTTGAGGGTGACATTCTTTGAGGAGGTGGAGGATTGACATCTTGAGCCAGCCAGGGCGGGGAGGGGAGGGGGGGGGGGGTGCCCCCCCCCCCAACCCCCCCATTGCCACCCCCCCCCCGCCCCCCCCCCCCCCCCCCCCCCCCCCCCCCCCCCCCCCCCCCCCCCCCCCCCCCCCCCCCGCCCCCCCCGCCCCCCCCCCCCCCCCACCCCCCCCCCCCATCCAGGCCATGTCCCACATGGATAGAAACTCAACATATCAGGCTACAGATGGAAGGCAGTGTGCCTGTTAGGCTGGACAGTATACATGTACACAGCACCAGCTTGTCAGGCACATTGTCCGTGAAATGGACAGTCCCTTGCACAATGCCCACAGTGGCTGCTTCATCTCATTGTGGCTGCCATAGCTGAATATGCTTGAGTAGAAAAGCAAGCTATGCCCTGGCTTTAGCAATGCGTTAACAGTAACAGTGGAGAACTGCTTCCGACTATTTGCTTCCAATTGTTCTGAATCCTTTGTGACAGACACAGCAGCAAACACAAACGCGGGGATCCTCAGCCCCAACTTTGGTAGTGAAATGACACGCAGTGACAGAAACAGCAGCAAATACAACCGCAGGGATCATCAGCAGCGTTACTGGTGGTAAAGTGACAAGGGCCGACAGAGATAGCAGCAAACAAAGGCAGAAATGGCAGTAATGAGGTGCAGAGTGGTACCATTGGAGTGGTTCTCCATGGCAAATGGTTTCTCTTGTAGGCTCTTGCGCACCTTCTTGCTGAGACTGCCAAAGAAATGGCTCTTCTCAGCTGCTTCTGTGAAGTACAGGGGTGATGCATTGTCTTCAGAGTTGAATCTACAAAGCAGCATCATGCCTTCAGCTGGCACCACAACTATGCACACAGCATGATTGTAGCCCAATTGCAGAAGGCTCTTGGTGACTGTTCAGACTGAAAAAGGCGGGAAAGAGAAAGGCCACTCAGCCATGTGGTCTTGCGGCTACCCCCAGATCAGAGCAAAGATCTGTCTCTGCTGAGTTATGCTGAAAATGCCATGCCAGCTGATGACTATTGCACTGTGTGTGTGCTGGCACGTGCTAATGCAAGGCAGTGCATGAATTTTGCCAGTTCCCATAACTTGCTTGTAGTAAAGAAGAGAACCCTCACAGACAACAAGCCACATTGCCATCATGCCGCTGCCCAAGTGTGCAGTAGATTTATGTCTGCATGCACTTGAGATCCATGACTACTTCTGTACGCATGCGGATTGCCCATGCAAGAATAACTGCAGATAACATTAGCTGTAGTGTGCTGACTGCAGTTGAAAAGGGCTTACTTGGAGAGCAGGGTGCTATTTTGAGCCGCAATGATGGTAAGCACTTCCAGTCCTAAACATGTGCCATGCACCTGCGTATTGCCACGTGGTGTCAGCATGCCCATGTCTGTTGCGCATAGACACTGTCCACAAGGATTGAACATGATCTGCTCTCGGCACTGTTGTCATCTGCTGTTGTTTGCTGACAGTCACTTGCAGACACTGGGCCTTGGCAGAAATTCATGCCTTGTTGTGGTTGGGACATGAACAATATGCTTGTAGGTGCACTTGCCATGCACCCTTGTGCCACAAAGCCAGCAATCCAAACATGTGGGTTAAAAAATCAGAGGCAAGCCAACTATGCTGACAGTCATCTGTTCCTGCTCAGGCACCTCAAGCCAGAGGTCCTACCGGGAAGTAGTCCCCATTGTCGTTGGCCTCAATTGCCAACTTCAGAAGGTACTCTGTGTTGTCGTAGAAGGGGTGGCCCTTTGTCAGGTTGCCTGATCCGCCAGGTACCAACAGACCATTGATGGCATCAAACCTGTGGCACAACTGGTGCAACGACTATAGCAGAACAGATGGTTGCCTTCTTCCAGCCCACAGGTCATGGCAACATGATTTTTGTAGCACTCGCTTGCGTGTGTGATTGATGTAGTAATTTGTCCACGCATGCATGCACGTTTGCTTTTGCCCAAGATGACACTCCAAATGATGAATATCAACCACGCAGATGTGCGTAAACCACATGCAAAGCGTCCTGTTCATCTTGTGTTGCCCACATCTCACTGTGCCTTTGTGCATGCATGCACGTACTGCCGGACCCCAACACAGTTGTGCACCAGCAGTGCACTGTATGAGTCACACAGAGAGGTAGTGAAAAGGTTATGAAAGCACCTTTTCCTGACCTCTGACTGAGGCAGATCATACTCGATGGGCACAGCACGCCCGCCAGCCATCTACACATGTAGCACTCAGCTGCAAAATCTCCTCTACATGATGCAAATGCTAGAAAACGGAATGCATGCCGTATTCAAGCTGCTCAGACTGTAGCATTCCGTAGCATGCCATGAGGATCAGGGTCAGAAGCTGCGCCGCGCCTTGATTTTGCAGCAAGTGCTACACGTGTGCAGACAAGAACACACAAACAAGACAAGCCAATTAAGCTACATAAGCAGCTGCAAGCATAGCACGCAAGGGGTGGCTTGCCCTACCTCAATAAACTTAATATATGAGGCAGCAATGTAAGACATGCCCTCTGGTGCTGGCTCGCCAGGCTGCATGTTCGACAATGGTCAGCACTGATGATTGTTAACATATCTTTACTGCCCATAGCTGAGTGCCTGTTGATTTGTCTGACCTGACTGAGCACACCAATCAGTGGTCTGTTGTTCACGTCTTCACTGCTTTTGCCGTCGACGCGCCGCAGCATTTTCAACACATCTTCATCATGAATCTTCCTGTGGCATGAAAGCCAGAGCGCGCTCAGACCACACCGTTGAGTCAAAGATCTCCAGCTTTTGCGGCAAGCAAACGATGCCACGTCTCACCTGGCGTAACTGACAACATTGCATACAAGCAATACAGCCAGTGCTGCTTGACGCCACTGCATGTTTGGTGTCGAGATGCTGTGCGATCAAAGAATTTTTGCGTTGACTGACTCGCCACATAGGATCGCCGCATATACCCGCCTTTGCAATGCCCTTGACTATACCCTAATGGCGTGATGCTTGTGCCATGGCAGAATCCTGGAACAGCTTCATTTGTTACGCACAGACATGCATCTTCGGCTTGCTTGTTTGGCTCGGATGCTGGAGCGCAGTGGTGGCTTCGAGCTGCAAACGACCTGTGCATCCAGACGTCTCAGGCTTCCGAATGGGTGGCGCGTGGCTAGCCGCCTGCTTTGGCTGGATGTCTCACTCTTGACCCCGATCTGCATCTTCGAGCTCTGCGAAATTACGTTTGGGTAAGTCGTTGCCTGTCCGAGCTGTCGTTGAAACCAGAGCGCAAGCTTTTTCATGGAGCCACAGCAGAATGATGGAAAGGGCCTCGCCAGGCGACTGTTTCGCAAGGTTCGCCTGCAGCGTATGAACGTCGCAGCTGTTGGTGTATCTGGCTGCAACAACTTACCTGTGCATGATTGTATAGGCCTCTGGCATTGCCGGCTTGCTGCGAAAAGCGAGCAAGCACCGTAGTGAACCCTCTCTAGACGGTCGTATTCAGAGCAAAGGCTCGGATTCTTACTCTCATGACCGGGTGGCTTCAAGAGACAGAAGGAACTCAAGCACGGTACTGCAATGAAGTTATGTATCAAGCATTCTGCGACTATGCAGATACACGGCTACTTGCTGCTGCCCCTTTGCTGCCTCTGCTGGCAGCCAAAAGCTGTCAGCCAACCAGTCAAAAGTCTGTGCAGGAGGACCAAATCCCTGCACTGCATGTGGCTGCTGCCAACCCTGATCCATCAGCACATCTTCAGCAGTATCAACAGGACAGCTTAGAAGTCGATGCTTCAGAGTGGTCCCAGTCAAGGTCTGCCCGACGCAAGCAGAAACGCAAAGACCAGACTATGCAGTCCAGCCCATTAGATGCAGGCTCTACCACCAAATGCACAGTGCAGCCAACCAAGCAGTTGGTTACAGCCACTGAGTCTTCAGACATTGACCAGAACATTGCGGCTGTCAAGCAGACTGACAGCGGGTCAGCTCTTGCAGCTGTTGCAGTTGCATCTGGAGCTCAGCTGCTTCGTGCAAAGCAGCGCAGCAAGCGATCAGGATCCAAGGCTGCTTCGCCCCTGGGCAAGAAGAAGGATGCAGGGAACCGAGGCCGAGGCAGCAACAAGATCTGTCTGCAAAGGGGACTGGACAGCCAAGCTGGGGGGCAAGATGTGGAGGCCATCCAGATTGCATTGCAAGAGGAGGCGGAGTTGCAAATCATGGTCAGGCCACAGCTTACACTTTTAATCATTGTCAGAACTGCTTGTTACCAGCCAGTCCAGATCACTGTCACTTCTGTTACCTCATGCATTACAACAGGGCCATACAGCTGTGCAAGCAATGTAGACCCTTCCATCACTTTGACAACATGGCCTCATGTTTATACATAATGCTGGATCCTGTCTTGTGTGCAGGCAAGCAGTGCTGTGAGCAGAGCACGAGCAGCCAATGCAGACTTTTGCCAGGTGGAGCGGTCTCACAGGTCAGGTAGCAATGCAGGCCTCAGCCCTCGAAGAGTCCTGCTGGTGAGAAGCTCTGCTGGACGTGAGAGTGCATCATTGTGAACTCAATGAGGATCATTCTGCTAAACATCCACATTGTTTTCTCAGTTGTGTTCTCATGGTTGATTGCTCAAAACAATCTTGGTACATGTCATTGCCTGCTGTCACATGCAGGCATCTCATGGTGCATAATCCTGCACCGTAGGCGGGTCACCACAGGTACAGCCTGCAAACAAGATCGAGCCAATTCTCAGCAGTCGTGCTAGAACTGCTGCATATAGGTGCAAATTGGTGTGGCTGTCACAGCGCCATGACTACATGTCAGATCACGGCCAAGTTTGCGTTGCATTTATCTCGTTTGCATACTGCAGGATTTGAGTGCGGTATCGAGGACATCGTCAGATTCCAGATTGGTGAGCCAGCTCTCATCAGCCACAAGCTTGGTCAGAGTAGGCTCGGCTGAGTTGCCTCAGCTGACTGATCCTGAGATGATTCAGAAGGTGGTGAAGAAGATCAAGGCCATACATGTTTCTTGCAACAGCGATGACAACAATGATGTGGTGCACATGCTGGGAAGCATTCAGGTCAGTGCAACAATCGTTGGCTTGCAATGATGATGATGATGATGATAACTTTTGGGATCTCTCTAGCTCAGGAAGAGCTAGGTACGTGCAGGGCAAGTTTTATCTCCCGAGAGCAGTCTATTCTGAGCATTTTTACAACTGACTTGTGCAACTTGCAGAGGCAATAAGGCAGGCATGCGCTTTTAATGAATTGCAGTTGTCTTCACAGCGGCCTGCATTTCAAATCCTGACAAAAACACAGCTTTGCTTACCTCCCTTTGTAGCAGCAGCGACATGCACAAGACTTGACATGTACTGTCAGTAGCAGTACTATGGACCTCACAAACACATAGCCATACCTTGTCCACATGCATGTCATGCACAAGATGTCTTGCATGGAAAAACAACCTCTAATACCTTGGGAACGTGGTGTGACTAGGCACTGCAAATCTCGTCAAGGCATAGGCTTTGCGACTCTGCATGACACTGATGCAGCTGCATGCTGCATCACTTCTGGACAGGCTTTTGACAAGGCTTTCGACCAACCTACAATGCAAACTGGCATGATGCATGTGTGATCGACTGTTGTCAAATGCATGATCAAGGCTGGTGCCTTTGCTACAGGCCACATTGAACGCATACGCTGCAGTTGAGCGTCTCTGGTTAATGGAACAGCCCAGCAGGGTCAAGCACATCTACCTGTGCAGTTGCTTCCCAGGCACTGATGCTAAGATGGTGCATGCAGCTCTGTCCACCTCAAACAATTCCGTGGACCAGGCAATCACAGTAAGCTTGAAGCAGCAGTGCTGCTATACAGCTGTGTAGTCTGGTTCCTCTGATAAGCTCCTGCTCTTGCCCTGTACAGATTTATGTTTCAAGCTTGTTTGTGAACCTGCATCATTGGCAACGCGCATGCTGCTGTTGTGGCATGATATAGCATACTGGCATGTAGTATGATATGCAAGATGCACAGTGCATGCGTTCTGAGTCTACCTGTTTGTCTTGTGGAGCAGCAGCCACAGTACCTTAGCTTTTTTGGCTGCCCTGTAGGTGTTGGAGAGGAGGGGCCTGACGCATGTGCCATCTGCCTTTTGCCTCAAGGATGTTTTCCAGGTGGGGCGTCGCTCTCTCTGCATGAAGAACCCCCGGCATAGCAAATCTGTCTGTAGACCACATGCGTTTTCAACAGTGCCTCCTGAAGCAATGACTGATCATACAGAGTGCAGTTCTCTTCAATTTCCTGACGCTTCAATCCTTTCTGTTTCTCAGCTTCTTACAGCAAACAACACAAAGTGGTAACATCCATGCCCAATGTCCCCTCTGGCTTTGAGCGACTACATTGCTTTGCACTCTTTTGACAACATTGCATCTGCCATTGCATCACAATCCCACTGTCATATTTATGTCATCTCTGCAACATTGCATGCCGTGTTGCAGCAGGAAAGACTTGTCGTCAGATGTCTGTCCATGGGCTGAATATGCTGCATCCCTTGAAACTGTAGTCTATGTTGATTGTCAGCAGTAGGCGAGACACCATGTACTGTTGTAGGGGGTACAGAAGATGAATGGATCCCAGTGGGTTGTGGTGTGGGACACTTGTGCTCTAATGAAGGATCTGTGGGTTGGCTATCAGGTGACTCACCACTATGGCTGTGCGCAATACCTTTCACCGATCATTACTGAACTAAAACGTTACTGCACTTACGCTGGTTCTTGCTGCTGCTGTTGTACCATGTGTGATGTTATCACATCGTTATCGACCCATTCATGCACAGATGCATGTTACTGTAGCCTGCTTGTTTAATGCTGCATCATCATACGCTTGCTTGGCATGTGCTGCAGCCGTGCCATACATGGCATAGTGCCGACAACCTGTGCAGACAAGCTGTGTGAACTTGCAGTGCATAGATGACTCAAGTGAGTCTCAACATCATGCAACGTTTGTCATCAAGGCCGGCGTTTATGTCTTCATCTCCTGCGTGGTATACACCAAGCTAAAGCTCATTGTGCCTCAGTAGCTCGACATAATCTGAGTGACTGCAACCAACCAGGCCTATTCTGCGTGCTCACAACTGCAGTAACATCTTTGCCAGTTGCTCCTCCTTCTGGCTCTGTCACCCTCTTGTGCACTCTCAACCTTGCTCTATAGTCAAAATTTACTAAATTGTCAACCCTGCCCCTAAGCCCTAAGCAAAACCTGCATCCTATTTTTGCTATTGCTTGGTACTATGCTGCAGTTGCTGGAGGAGGTGAGCGTGTACCAGGTCATTCCATTCATGACACATTTGGAGCTGAATCACATCAAGGATGACAAGTCAGATCCTGAGAAGGCCCACAAAGGACAGGAGGGTGTCAAGCTGGTCAGCACTGGCTTGCAGCCCGAGTACAAAGGCCGCTTCAAGCTGCAGGCAAGCTGAATCTGTGGCTTGCGTCTACAAATTGGCTGGTGTTTGTGCCCACTGCTGTGAGCTTCATAACACAGCACAGAAGGTCGAAAGGCAGTTGCATTGGCAACATGCACTGCGGCCTGAATGCAAACTATCTAGAGATTGATTTGAACCTGTGCTCTCGCATCAGCCAGGTAGGTATCAGTTATGCCTTACCCCGATTCAGCAGGCCATACAGCAGGCTTTATTTATCACCAGAAGCTAACAGTCGATGTGGCAAGCAACGCGCTACATGTCAACCGACGAACCCGTACCTGATCAATCCGAAGACCAAGTTCCGAAAACCGGAATCGAACAGCTGACCGAAAACCTGAGAGGCAAATCCATAGGCTGACTGCCAAAATAGGACCTGCTTCAGAATCTGCTCAGGTCAAATGTGTCTCATCCCATTGGAAACATCTGGTAATGGATGACTGAGTGAACCAATGAGCAGGCTGCTGGCAAGTCTGATATCTGCTGCTTTCCACATGCAGTCTTGCTGTTACCTCTGGCAGCTAGCAACTGGTGCAACAGATTGCAGGTTGACATGCGCCTTGCTTCACTAGTTGTCCAACTTTTCATCAGGCTTTGCGAGCTGCATGTGGCACAGAAGATACGATAAACATTAACCTTTCAGGCAGTTTCTACATGTATTTGGTTTACTTCTGGCATGCCTTGGGCTCCAATTTGTTTTTTCTCACTTAGATTTCCTCCCCGTCAGAAAATTGTCAACTGATTTACGGATCCCAAACAAAATCTTTGGCTGCTTTAGTTCACTCAGCCTGCTGAAGCTGCATCTCAGGTGCAAGTCCTCTGCATACTGAGTCTGCAAGAGCCCATCCATCAGCACTGCTGTAGGGTTGCCAGCGACAAGTGTCACAGTGACTGCTGCATTGCTGATTGCTGCTGCCGCTTCTGTGCAGCCAGAGTATGGGGAGCCTCCCAATGCCAAGGAGTTCTTGCCTCCCCTGACAGCAGACCGAGACAGCCACATTGGCGACGACCTCATCCTGCAGGTGAGACCCTTGCCTGTGCTAGGGTTTTTATAGGGTTGTGACTCTCCCATACCTGGGTGGAAGATGCTGACCAAGGCTAGGTATATGATGGCAGGATGAAGAGTGATCCAACATCATGTCGAGGTCACCACTGTGTCATACATATCTTTCGCCTTTTACTAAAGATATCTGAGCAGGGTCCTCACTAAGACATATTCACCAATTTTTAGGCGGCGCTTTGCGCTGCGTAACTAAACAATCCTACTGATCTACAACTGCCTTTGCACCACACCTGCAACCAACTGCAGCCTTACATCATCAAACACATTGCCAGCCTATCAATTCAAGTCACACTGCGTGATCAAACATATGTCCACAAGTTGCGTGAGTTGACGGCCATGATATGTCAACAAAACCCTTTGTGTGTTGCTGATGAAACCCAAGGCCAGTATGTGTTTGGGCCAAATAGACTGGTAAGAGACAATATTCCAGAAGGGTAACAAACAGCTCAAAAGATCTGTGCTGTCTGTTATATGTGCAATGGCGCATGCAGTGTGCTGCCTTCTGGGACAACAGGGCCCAGCAGCTGGCCAAGCAGATGGTCTTCCTCACCAATGATATTGCTCTCGCCAACAGGTAATCGTACTTTGCATCAAGACAGTACAATCCACACAGTCATTCTTGTCAGCACTTTTATTCACTGAACAGCATGGCATGCATGCATGCATGATGTAAGCATCCTGTGTTTCAGGATGTTGACTGAGGACGTATCACATTCTTCTTGCTACGTTGTCACCAGTTGGCAGATACAACTAGTCTTTCTCTGCATGTCTGCCCAATACTGTCCTCACAGCAATTGGTTCCCAGCATTTGTGAAAGGTGAACCTGGGCAACATGCCCTGGCTGTCTTGGCTGTACTACATGCCATCCTGACTTTATATGTAGCATCTCAAAGGTCAGGCGCTTGGGCATGGAACATCAACTTTACACTGTTAATGCAGGGCGCTAGCGCTGGGGATTCAGACAAGTCAAGCACCTCACTGGCTCAAGAACTCATTTTCTTGACTCTGACTCAGCCTTCACGAGTCATGCAGACCCTGTACAACAGTTGATTCAGACACAAGAAGTCTGTACGGCATCCTTATTGTTAGCTGATGAGCTGACGTGAAGCTGACTTAGGAGCTTATCGTCATGCACAGGACTTGAAGCAACTCGGGAGTCTACTATATTGAACTATTGGTATGCTGTTTTGTTAGCTTGTATCTGATCACACAACTTTGTCTTGGAGTATGTTGGTGTTTTGTAATTCCGGCTTGTCTGTTATTGTGTAGTCTTTGCAGTGTCGCATTTCCAGAGAGGTGGCACCTGCTTTCACAGCAAATTGCAGAGGATCAAAACGCTTGTAGTTGTGCTTCACCCTTTTTTTGTGCTTGAGTCTGGGTTTAGGACACAGTATATCTTGCATTAAATGACAATAAACGTGTCGTTTTTCAATTTTTGCCCAGCTACTCATTAGCCATTACACATTTGCAGATGATGCCTCTAGACTGTGCAGACAAAGAAGACATTAGCCCATCCCTGACTCTGCGCCTCTGTGACATGCTGCGCACTGATCCGCAACATGCCTTGGAACCGCATGTACACAGCCGCAATGTCAGACTCTGGAAGCAAGTTATTCAACATCACAGAGACATGGCAACACTGTAGAAATTGGTGACTCTAAGGGCTGATCATTGAAACAGCATCGAGACTCATCAAGCAACAACTTTACTGATCATCATGACCTTACATGTCAGCACACAAAGGTGACAATGCGTTTTGGCGTTGTAAACTGTCAAGACGTGATGATTACATATAACGTAGAGTCTCGAAGGCCAACATGGCTGCTTCTCGGGTCACCAGGCTAGCTAATTGATTAAACTAATTCAACAAGTGCACTTCAAGCAAAACATCAGGGCGTACAACAGCTGCTGCAGAACCTGTTAAAAGATGCATTCAGACAGAGGTTTGTTGAACAATCACTAAAGCAGCTAGTCAAAGTCACTTGTTGGTTTTGTCAGCAAAAACAAAAGCAGGGGGGAGAGGAGGGGGGTGCGGGGGTTATGAGACAGCCAATGCAAAGGGGCAGAACCTATAATGAAGAAATGGGTTGTCAGCAACGGCAGAAGTGCTTGCTGCTGTAGATTGTACTCACTCCTGCACCTCTACAATGTCTGGATTTTACTTCTTAGGCATTCACTTTAGGTCACTGCTTTTGAGGATGTGACTGATTGTTGCTGTTCAGAAATTGAGCACCTTGGCTAAGCCAGGCTGAAGCCCACAACGAGACACATTTGTAGCTCCAGGTGAGACCAGAGACGCCGTGCTCGGTCGTACTCAAGCAAAGGCAGCTGCTGCAGAAGTCAAGCTTCTTGCCCTGACTAAGTCAGCAAGGGAGTAGTCATGGTGCCTTGATCTTGTCTACTGTATAGAAGCCGAAGCAAGTGCATGACTACCGATGTGTCAGTTCACAGTGGTCCCAACAACTGCTGCAGTCTGTTTGAAGATAGGAATCTCATGCGCATCTTCTGGATTCATGCACGTCAGCAGCAGTGACGTGACCTTCACCTTGTTCTGGCCACTCTTGGTGGCCGTCAAGCTGGCCACCTCAAAAACACACTGTTCTGACTGAGAGACTGCGACGTAGGCCCAGAACTCCTGACTGGCGAGACTGGCTGGATTGTGCCCATCAAAAACGGTTGGGTTGCATGTGCATCCGGAAACACAGCTGACGAGAGCTTGCCCCATGCGCTCGTAGCTTTTGAGGTGGCCGATGCCGAGGGTGACCATGGTGGAGGGGTCTGGACACCCTGCTGTGTTGACCTGCAGCAATGCAAGCCAACCAGACTGAGGCTTCACAATGTTGCCGTGACTGACCCAGCATAAAGATGCGCTGAGGCTTGACAACGATGCCATGACTGACAAGGAATGTATATGTGTTCTGGCATATTTTGGCCAGGCTTCAGGCTTTTGACGTGGACCTAGGTGGTTTTGAAATTGAATTGTGCTGTGTTCTGATGCATGGGTACAATCTTGCATTGAACTGTGCTGTGTTCTGATGCATGGATGCCATCTTGCAAAGGCGTCTGAACTCAGATGTGGGAACAGCACTGACTGCTTGGGATTGAAACTCGTGCAGCAAGTGGACCACGCCCAAGTGGAGTCAGACGCATCCGTATGACAGCAACAGTGCATCAGAAGACAGCACAGCACAACAGTGCAAGTCAATGGCGTGTGTGTAAGCTGTGTCTGCTATCATTGTCTGGTATACATCACACTGGGCATCATCAACGAAGGAAGAAGAGTAAAGCAAAGACAACACCATTGGGCATGTTCATGAAAAGAAGCTTGACATGGGCTCAAGTTTCCCTATCATGACAAATTGTCGCGTCACTGCTGACTCGCTGCAGCCAGCTCATCACCTTTGTTGACATCCACAGGCATCACAGAAAAGGAAAGAAAAGTTTATGCTCTCCAGCGATCATAACGGGAGCCTCCTAAGGCAGCAGCCCAAAGCAGGCATCACAGAAGCATGGTGGCATTGCATGCAGGCAGCAGTGAGCCTACCACAAAGATGATGTCGTGATCTGGCTCCTCAGTGACATAACCATACTTGTGTCGCCCATCCCGCCCTTCATCTACCCAGTTCCAGCCCTGCGCACAAATTTCCATCACAAGATGTCATTACTGAAGGAAATAATCAGATGAACGCACAATTTTCCATCACAAGATTTTGTTACTCAAGGAAATGTTTAGATGAGCGGATGATGAAGAATGACTCATTCAGCTATACTCTATATGTTGAACGATCCAAATCCTTGGTATGTATAATAATGCATATGTCAAACAACTTGACACTGTATATCTTCCCCTAGGGGCAGGTATGTACAGCCCTGTGCAGCTCCTTGTACAAGGTCCTGTTATGACAGTCAGTGTGCCAACAGCAATGTGCATTGATCAGACCGCACAACTTCACACAAACCCTTGTTTCTACGACCAGGGCATCTGTTGCACGACTTTTTTGTACCAACACAACAGTAATGCACTACCTCAACGTTTTGTACATCAGCCCAAACTGTTTGCACATTCCATGTGTCACCAGCTTAACACCATGCACAATCAAGTTGTCACCATCTCGGCACTGTGCACCATCACAGTGTCAACAGCTTGCACACTTTGCACAATGTGAACACCACCAGCTTGACATTGTGGGTAGCCACAATGTCAGCGAGTTTTCTATGTAGGTGCATGAGAAAGTACAATCAATGTACTACATAACAAGCAAGCTGCAATAAGTAGTGACCAGTCACAGGAGCAAACTGCAGCAATGCGTGACGCTCTCAGTGACTAAGAGTATGTGCTAGCAAGTCCCCAACTACGTGTGGAAGTTGGCGTGTCCCCTTTTTCAAGTGAGAGCGTTGCGCAATGCTGCAAACTACTCCTGTGACTTGTTGCTTCTGACTGCAGCTTGTCTGTGAGGTTGCAGTCAAGGTACCTGAAAATCCCAAGTGGTGATAAAATCCCAGATACACATGCAAGACAACTTTAAGCCTGGGTGTTGGTCCACCATGCATTCCAAATTTGCTGCTGCAGGAACATGTGTTGTTGCCAACCAGCTGGGTTGGCAACAATGCATGTTCCTGCAGGACAGAGAGAGACATCCAGACATCGAGAGACAGACAGGCAGGCAGGCAGGCGGGCGGACAGACGGAAGGACGGACGGACGGACGAACGGACGAACAGACGGACGGACGGACGGACGGACGGACGGACGGACGGACGGACAGACAAACGAGCAGACAGACTCAGATGAAAACCATACCACAGCCTGGTAAACTCGTTGCTGCAGCAGGTCCCCTCGCAAACACGTCGTGGTGCTCTCTATGTTGTTGTCATACATGGGAGGGGGAGTCTCAAACTGTGAGGCCTCTAGCTCTTCATACGGGTGCAGGGCTGCCTGCAGGGCTACATCTTGCAACAGCCCTATGATGATGTCAGCATAGTACCTGTGACACACAAACATCACAGGTGAGACAGAGCCAGCAGGTACTGTTTGCTGCATCCAGTAGCCGTGTATGTACAGTGTTGGTGTTCGCAGTAAATGCATTGACAGGCTATTGGGCAGCAGTCCTGTGAGTCACAACAGTGTGTTGAGCATCCTTCCTCGGAAAGAGGCGGAAGCAACTGAATGTGAAAATGGTGGATGTGCAATCTGGCAGGTACCTTGGACTGTCTTGGCTGAAAGCTTGCCTAAGACCTGATGGCATTGCCTTTTTAACAATGTGGTGAACACAGCAGTGAGCTAGCTTATGAGCCAACAGCAGAGCATGACACATGTACACATCACATGCTATGCTACGAATTTGGATTGACAAGGCTTTTGAAGTTGCACAAGTGCTCTGTAGCAGTGCGCTTCTGTTTGATTGGTGCATGATTCAGCTGCGACTTGAAAGTTATCATTGAGATGAGCTGGTACACTGATTGTAAAAGCAGGACCTCATATATGGAGCTACTCAAGCTGTACATACCTGACTCTAGGGGAAGGCACATGAGCGCGTGAGTGAGTGAGTGGGTGGGTGGGTGGGTGGGTGGGTGAATGAGCGACTGAGAGTGGGAAAGACTGAGGGAGCGACTGAGTGGGCGGGTAGGGGTGGGTGGGTGGGGCAGTGGGCGCATGGACAGATTGATGCATTGATGGATTGATGGAGAAAGGAGGGAAGCAAGCAAGCAAGCATAGAGGCACGCCACTGACAGCAATGCCCTTTTGCCATGCTCCTGGTTCTGTGTGCAATGTTGAGCTTGTGAGCAGAAAAGAAACATTTATGCTGTTTGGCAAACATAACGGAAGCCTCCTGAGGCAGCAGCCCAAAGGAAAGACTGTGCACAGGGTATGTTTTGGTATACATGAGGTATAACTATCTGTAGCATGTAGATTTGGATGTACATGATGAAAGGAGCTGACCTGTGTCCTAAAGTATTGGGGTGTATGGTGTCACAAAGCCATTGGGAGCCTTTGAAGTTCTGCCGCCGCTGCCACGTGGGATGAAACAGTGCGTTTCGCATGGATACCGACTGTAAGCCATAATACGCCACGATGCTTTGTACTGGGTCCTCTGCAGTGCTGAAGAAGTTGGGGTGGTTGAAGAAGGGAGACCAGCTGTGAAGGGCAATGATTGCTGGATGCTGTCTGTACACCAACAGTTTTCTGAGCAGCATTTCATATCCTCTCCTGCACAGTATGTGATCAAAGTTGGACTCACGGACGCACACACACATTCTCACAGATGCTCATACAGTACGCAAGTGGCAGGTCTTGATCTCACCTGTACTGGAATTCAGGAAAACACGAGGGACAAATATTTGTAATGCTCTGTGCACAAAGTCAATGGCCATGTGAGGAAGAACCACGCTCTGCTTTGTGATACCCCATGTGCAAATCATCTCAGCCATACACTTGCAAACACCATTCATGCAGTACAAGATGGCAACAAGAACAGGGGACATAAAAATGGCAGAGAATAACAAGCGACGGGCAGAGTGGAAGAACTACAGACAGCATACCGATCTGGCGTGTCAGGTTCTGGCGATTTCCCCATGATCCCGCTTGCTCTGTCATTCAGCGTGAAATCCACAAAAACAAGGTCTACATCTTCGTCAGGCACAAACATATCCACACACTGTGCGTAGTACAGGCTTGTGACGCCGCCCACGCCAGCGTTCTGTACTCTGACTGAACTGTTGGGGTATGTATCTCTGACCCAGTTGGTGACTTTGCCAGTGAAAGACAAGGGGGGGCGGTCATGGAAGGGCACACCGCCCCCCTCTGTGATGCTACCCCCAATGAAGCTTAGACTAACAGGCAATCCTGCAGAGGCCATGCAGAAGTAATTCACTTCGAGTACAGATTGTTTCCCGGATCAATGCTTGCACATATTGCTGTACTGTAAGCTCTAGCACGGTCAGGACATGATAATGTCACATTTCATGTTCACAGACAGGGTGAGGGTTGGCAGTGATACAGCAAGCCTGCAACTCAGACACACATTGAAAAATGACAATAAATGCAGGAAAGTTGGTCGACCGTTGGTATATTTAGAGGGCTACAGGCAGGAGGCTGTCACCAATGTCATTTGCAGCCACTAGACTTCAAGCAGGAGCTGCCATCAATGCAATGCTGACCTGTCATGAGCTTGTTGAACACCTTCAGAAGTCTGTTGGTATTGCCTGGTGGCCCGATGCCTTGCTGCAAGAGATCTTCTGGCAGAGCAGCTTCATATGCATATATACGCTCGGCAAGCTGTCGCCTCTGAGGTGCGCCCTGTATCAGGAGTCCGTTTGAACAGTTACTTCAACAAGTTCGTGCGCTGCTTGCAGCTTATGCTGCAGCCACAGCAGCAGCCAGCAGGGGTTGTAGACGAGTGCAAAGGTGGCAGCACGTACTCGACTCTGCACCGCTATGGATGGGGCTCGCTGCCGGGTCACAATTGTCTCTTTGCAACCGTACCACCCTTGCCACTCAACCGGGATGTCGCAGTCGTGAGGAATTTCGTCACTTCGTATTGCATCGTATTGTGGTGCAGCGACACAAAGACAGCAGAGCCAGCCCAAGCAGAGCGCGACAAGGCAAGATCTGAGGTTATATCTCCAGTACCAACAAGTTTGCATGTTGCTTACACCACATGAACATCCAGGCTATCGCGCGTTTGTCAAAGCAGTTGTGCATGCAATCGGATGAACCCCCGATGCATAGTTATCAGCTCGGCAGCAATGGAGGCTATCGGCGCGATGCGTGCTCGCATTGAGGACAGTTGAAACTGTGGACACCCCCTGATGCTAACAAAGTAAAAAACGTCGATACCGTCAACATCGCGGCACCACGTCCTGGCACCCAGTTGCCGACTTTGCTTCTCTCTTCAGTCGGTCGGTCTTCTTCAGGAACTTCCTGCCTGTAGTAGAAATGTCAATGTTCATCATGCCATCATGGCGTGAGGTACGGTAGCTCACAATGGTCGATGCAGCTCAGCAGGGCCGAGCAACAATTTTGCGCAAAGTACCTTGCTTGAACCACATGTGTCTGTACAGATTGGCCAGGTCTGCGTGGTCTCCTGTCGTGGACAAAGTGTTGTATGCTTACTTGCAAGCAGTGCTTCCAGTTGCACACGGGCTGCGCACATGCGCGCAGTTGGAAGTTGTGGCATCTGTGCTGCTGGAAAGATCCAGTGGAAACCTCCATGCTTGCAGTCCTTTCATAAAATGATCACAACGCAAGTACTTCACAAGCTGAATCTGGCCACCTCATGCTGGCAACCTGCTGTTTTGAAGTATCACTGATATCATATCGATGTAAAGTTTGTGCATGTGTTGTCTGCAAGAGTTACGAATCTACATGCACCCGTCATGCATGCCAGAAGCTTGCATAGCAATGATCTTGCAATTGCAATTGCGACGTCCTTCCAATGCAGCAACATTTGAAGACATCCTCGTCAAAACTTAGCAAGGAACACGGGTATTGCATCCTTCGATCGACTTGAAGCAAAGCAAGTGTTATGTACCGTAATTTCCTTTTTGTTGTTTTGTGTGACGAGGCGAACTCAGAGCGATAAATCCCCCTATGTCATAATTAGATGGAGCTGCTCAGCACCTTTTTTACGCATAGCTGGTCATTCCGAACGGCCCGTGAGAAATTTTGCACATGAAATTCATTCCCATAAACAGCAAAAACCTGCCAGCTCAGAGGGCAGTGTGTCCATGCTGTGCTTGTTAGCTATAGCAATTGGAGCCATGGTAAGCTTTTGGGGCAGATGGCATTATATTCCACCAAGTTTAACCTTTGCATGTATAAGCACATCAGACAGCCTCTAACACTCTTTTTGGAGGCAGATGTCAGCACAAGCATGTTGCAACATCATCTTGCATTGACACGCACTACTTCTGCCTGGTCTTATTCTGCACAGGATCACATCTGTACAAATCTGCCCTTTTAGTAGACTTGCTAGCACCTCTGGCTGCAATGCTAGAAGGGGCCTTAGAGTCCAGAGTGATAAAGCTGACCAAGTCACAAGACAACAGTGTTGTGTCTGCCTGCAGTGGCAATCACACACTGTCAGTGTCTGCCTTCAGATCCACACAATCAAACATTTGAATTGTGCCCATGTGCTGGCCACATGATTTAACGCCAGCTCTGGACTCAATGACGCTGCTGCCTCATCTGCTGGCCTTGCCAGTGCAAACAGCAAGTTTTGAATCAACACAAGCTCTCTGTCGGACCATTAAAGCAGAGCCTATGCCAAGGCTAACCTTGTTGGGTAAACGCAGCGTGGCAACAGTCCTTGGCAACTTGAAGCGCGCTGGGCCTGCAAGCAATGGCTGGAGTGACACGTGGAGGCTGCTGCACACCAGCTCCAACATACAGGGAGTCCTGCTGGACAGACCCTACTCATATTCTGTGTATCTTGACACCTGCTGAGCCTGGGTTGATGTATAGGACTCCATCGTGCTGGCAGACGCCATGCTTGTGGCTATGGCCAAACACTACAACATCTGGGCGGTGCATCGTGACCAACTCCTGACATGCTGTTATGGTTTTGGGTGGCATGCCGCAAACGTGCAGCAGAAGCACTTTCCATCCAGCCAAGACAAACACTCTTAATTCTGGAAACAGGTCTGTCGGGGCCTCAGTATCAACATTGCCTCTGCAGTGTGCTAAGTCAGTCATCGTCAATTAGCACAACTCATGTGCTGTGCAAAAGGTAGCCATTGCTGCCACATTCCCTTCACATGGCACATACTCACGCAGGTTGAAGATGCTACTAGCGATGTCTCAGGTCTGAGCAGTCACCTAACAGCTAGCGTAGGCGCTATGGCGCCTAACTTGGAGAGGATATTTGTAAAATACAGCAAAATTGAAGCCTTTAAGCCCAGTCACACCACCAACAGTACACAGCACGTAAGTTGACCGATGAGCTGTTGCTGACCGTTTGGGTCGATGTCTGTGTGGCCGACATCGCCAGCGTGCAAGATCTGATGCACATCTGTAAAAATTGTGCTCAAAGCCTGAACATATCGTCATCAAGTAGCTTTGAGAAGGCAGAAGAAAGGCTGCAGTGTGTTTTACCCACCTGATCATAAACGCCGTGGGTGTCAGAAACTAGACCCAGTCTCATCTTGCAGGGAGTACTGTCGTTGTCAAAATGGTTTACCAAGCGAGGGACTTCGCTGGGATATCAGTAGAGCAGACCAAGCTGTTATGTCTGCTGTTCTGAATGCAAGCTCGTCTGTGTATACTCAATGTAACAGTTGCAAGACATCCAGGACATCAGCAAAAAGCTCATGTGTCACCCAGTGAAACCTCATTACATCAACCATGTCAGAATTTGCGCTGAAATCAGTTTGCTTTCAGCAATTGGGGTTCAAGCCAATTGCTGGTCAATCATTTTGGTCACAATGAAAAGGTTGTTAAGCGGTGAGTGTTACGATGAGAGAGCTCTTTGCAACGGCATGGCAGTTGCAAACAGCTGTGTAGCCCAATGACTGGCATTGCATGACCTCAGGAAATATACACTGTACCAAGCATGCTTTGCTGTGCTGAAAATGAACTGCAATGCTAGTTCAAACATTGCCCAGGATCCTGAACTGCTAGCAGCCTTTGAGCATTCTTGGAAGTCAGCAGCAGAGCAAACTGGGCATCATCCAGGCCCCTGCAGCAGACATGACTATTGTGGAAAACGTTGTAAAGCTGAGTCAGCATGTTCACTACAAGTGACCTACATGCGTTTGTTCCATGCATACATGAAACAAAGTTGCTGAAACATGTCACAATGAACAAAAGCACGAGTATGTATGATGTTACAATCGCCATCCAGCATGGCAGACATTCAGGTCACACAACTGCTCACCAGGGCTGCTGCAGCATCTCATACTGCCCCATAGCTGCATTATACTGAACCAGCTGTTGCGTACGGCCAGGCTTCAGAGTGAAGTAGATCTGGGCTAGTCCTTGAGCTGAGATGTCCTCCACAATCTGCAGATCCCCAGCCAAGCTGGGGCTGGGCCCGGGGTTTTGCAGGGAGCTTGGAGGCTGCTTCAGCTTGGCCAGATTCAGAAATGCAGTCCCGGAGAGAGCATACTGCTGCATCAGCTGCTGTGCTATTGCCTGCATCAAAGATTTGTTAAATTTTGATCTAATATTGACAAATTGTTAATCTACTATTCATTGTGTTGTACTTTACAATCTGGGATGTGGAGACACTTATGGCTTTTCAGACATCCTGAATTGAGGGCACATGCGATTGTGATGTGCAGCAAAATCAAGCTGGTGAGATTTTTGCTAGAAGCAAAAGCAGCCAATGTCAGCTTGTGCTATGTGCGATGAGTCGCTGCTTCTGCAATCAGAGCTGTCTGTGACTTGATGATATTGCACACACTGCTGCTGCTCCCAATTTCTGCAAGCATTACATGCAACAAGGCGCCTGCCTCGATGTAGAAAGCTGCAGGAAATAAGCATTTAGGTAGATAAGCATTCAAACATTTGGAAGAAAAATGCCTTTAACATCAATGTTCCATGTCAGAGCAGCAGCTGCTGCTGTATGTAAGTCTCAGCAGCTTACCTCATTGCTCAGAGGCAAACGGGCCGGCGCAGACTGCTGGCTTTGCTGCTGTTGTTGCCTTGCCTGTACCGGCTGCATTTGTGCCGCTGGCTGTTGCTGCAGCTGTTGCTGCTGCTGCTGCTCCAGCTGCTGCCGCTGCTGCCGCCTCAGCTGCTGCTGCTGCAGCTGCTGCTGATACTTGGCATTCTGAGCCAAAGCAAACCCAACACTACCCATCTGATTCACAGGAACAGCACTTGAAGCAGCCGCCTGCACACCAGTTGATGCAGCAACTGACAGCATCTGCCTGTCACTGTTTAGATTGGCCTGATAGGTGTCACTTGATTGCACTTGCATCTGCTGCCCTTGCTGATGACTTTGGGAGGCCTGATTTGGGCCTGGCGTTGGCTCTGCTGACTCTCGCTGCTGCTGCTGCTGCTGCTGCTGCTGCTGCTGCTGCTGCTGCTGCTGTTGCCGTTGCTTCAGTTGCTGCAACCTCTGTTGATACATGGCAGCTTGCCCTTGGGCATATTGAGCAGAGCCCAGCTGCCCAGAAGCTGATGCATTGGCAGACGGCTGCTGCTGCTGCTGCTGAAACTGCTGCTGCTGCTGAAGATCCTGCTGTTGGTACAGTGGGTTAGGCGCATAGCCAGGCTGCTGTACAGCATCCATGCCAGCTTCTTGCCTTGGCCCCTGCAGCAGCTGCTGTTGCTGCTGTTGCTGCTTCAGCTGCTGCTGCTTCTGCCGTTGCTGCATGAGCTTTTGCTGATATATGGCGCTTTGGCTTTGAGCGTAGCCTGCAGATCCAAACTGGCCTCGGTGTACCAACTGTTCCTGCTGAGACAAGCCACTGCCTGAAGCATTGGACTCCATAGCCTGGCTGTACGAGACTGCCTCATCACCCACTCTCTGACCAGCTTGACCAAAGCTGTGCAGCTGCAGCTGCTGCTGCTGTTGCTGCTGTAACATCTGTTGCTGTTGCTTGCCTTGGTACAAGGCCTTCTGGTCCTGAGCACGTGTGGGTGAGCCATACTGAGATTGAGCACCTTGGTCTGAGCCATACTGCTCTGGACCAGGCGCCTCTTGCTGCTGCTGCTGCTGCTGCTGCTGCTGCTGCTGCTTCAACTGCTGCAGTCTCTGTTGGTACATGGCGTTCTGGGACATGGCATAGCTGGCAGAGCCAAATTGACCTCCCATGGCACCTTGCTGGGCTCTGACACCATCCTGTGACTGTTGTAGCTGCATTTGCCTCTGCGGCTGATAGCCTACACTCTGGATCTGAGCAAACCCTGGTGATCCAAATTGCCCAATTCCAGCCCTAGGAGGTGCATCAACTTGCAGGGCAATGTCTGACTCCTCAGTGGCTAGGCTCCCTTCAGGTGCAGGCAGAGCAAGCAAACCCTTAGGGTTCCAGCCGCCCTGTTGCCCTTGGCTCTTCCAGCTTGGGTTCAAGCTAGGGTCTGCCTCAATCCCATACTTGGCACGCAAGGACTCTGCCATGATCTGCTGCTGCGCGTCAGGCTGACTGTAGCCGTAGCCTCCATCGCCAAGCATGTATGGCGTAAGCTCCAGCGAACCGCTTTGCAGAGGTCCTGCCTGCTCTTCTTCTGCCTCATCAGGAGCCGCACCTCTGTTGAACATGTTGAAAGCCAGAGGATTAGTCATCATCAGCTTGTTCTTCAGCATCTGAGACATGCGCTGTGAACTCTTCTTGCCACCAGGGCCCATCCCAGGGCTTGACTTGATCCCTGTGGAAGGTGAGGGGTTTGTCCCACTGGGTGAGGAAGCCACAAGGGGGTCTGCTGAAGAAGTAGAGGCACGGGAGGCTTTGCCAGTTGCTTGCTGCATCATCTGGGCATACAGCTTCATAAACACGCTCTCCCGAGCTGCAATGCAGACACATGTTGAGTGATGTCTCAATCCACCTTTCTGCAGATTCTGTCAATGAGACATTGATAATCCTCTTGCCCGCCAAAGTTTGTGGTCATCAGGCCGAGGTTTCAACATGATTGGCATGCCAGGTGTGCTTTGCAGGGGGCATGTGCGCTAACACATACGGGTTTGCAGAAACAGTAAAAAATCGCTGTTGTACCATATAACAGTCATCTGTGGCAAGCACGACCACAGCATACTCATCTCACAGTCACAAGGATGAGAAGACATTGCTTCAAGGCAAGCGCCTACTGTGAAAGGTTTCTTTGCTTTACAGCACTGGTATAGACCATGATGCTGGTTGCAGGGTCTACACTCAGTATGCGGAGACTGTGTACGGTGTATTAGGGATTTGTATTTGGGATCTTTTAGGGTGTCTAGGAATTGAGGACACATTGACACACAACACTGCCTTGCTCTACATCAAGAAGCAAAGGTGAACAGGAAATCAGATATAGTTATCGGCTATAACTGCCAGATTTGCTTCGTGCAGTCAGCAGACTGCACATTTGGCTGCTATCAATGCCAACCTAAACACTCATTATAGGTTCATAGAGCCCCAGTAATGTCAAAAGCTTGCTGAAAGGAAGCAGCATCAATTCATGTTCATTCTCCAGACTCTTCACAAGACATAGAATACAAATGCTGTGTGCGGCCACAATGCTGTTGATGCAATTGTCATTGAGCAACAATCTTTTGTTTGCTCAAGCCAAAAAACGCAATAACATCCAAAAGTTGAAACATCACAACGTACGTAATATCAACATTACCCACGCAGAAAGCAAAGACCAATGTGATGCAACTGAGCATTCTGAGCATTGTAATCCCTGGGACTCACCAGGGAGTTAATCAAGCCCACAGTGCAGCTGCTGTCGGTGGCCAGGTTGGTGGTGGTGGTGATGACAAAGGTGAACCTGGATACTGACTGACTGGCGATGTCACCCTGCTGAGCCACAGGATTAGTGATACCAGCTGAGCAGTTGGACACCTTGCACCAGGAAGACGTTGTTTTGTAAGCAAACAAGACCAAAACAAGACCAAAAAGCCCAAAAAAAGCTTTTATTGAAACACAAAACAAAACTGAATACAGAGGGTTTTGAAAGTGCAAGACACCTTGCATGTGACCTGCTGTCTCAAAACAGAGTGCATCAGCTCAAATCGTGTTTTGTCATTGCGCAGGTATGAAATGTGCAGACATTCACGCCCAGCAGAAAATGCAGTTTGACTGTGCAGCAAGGCAACGGTCAGCAGACAGCAGTGATGAAGTCCTGTTTTGCGATTGATCAGTCATCTTCAGCGTACTGTGACCGTATACGGAGCATACCGTGACCGTATAGGAAGCATTGACATAGCCAGTATTGGCAATGTCTGTGATGAGATAACCTTGCTGTGTCAGAGCCTCAAAGCTGCCACAGGTTGCATTCCCATACTGGCACACCTGTCACCACAACATCAGCTGTTTTAGTCGTGCTTTGAGGCACTGTAAAAACAAGAGTTTAAAAAAAGAGATATAAGCATGACAGGGGGTGACTCCGGTCGGCGGGAGGCCTTCTTGGGTGTCCCAAAATACTACGCCACGCCGCTTTTTTGGGTGTAGAAATCTTTTTTCTTTTTTGTTTCTTTTCATGAGCATGGTCTGATGCTGAGATAGGCGCCAAGTGTGGCTCCGCTGGCTCCTCTGTGATGTTGCCGTATTGGTTTTGCGCCACAGTTTATGACAAAGGAAAGGAGGGCGATTGAAAGAGGGCACGACATGACAAGTGAGAGGACAAGCTGTTTCATCCATCTCCAGATTATAAACCTCAAACCCTGTACCTTAAGATATGTTCCTGCACAGTCTTCTCCTGCATGCCCACGCCATGCACATTGCAAAAAATAATAACATTGAAAAGCGTTTTGGCATCCATCATGTGTGCCTGCTAAGGCGGCAGCCCAGAGCCAGGCACATTGCCCTGTGCACACATGCATGCATCTACGGGAACCAGCAGCAAAGTATTTTTTGTTACTACTAACTTGTCTCTATTTATCTCTCGCTCACTCGTGTTTTGTCTGCCAAAGATCGGAACAAAGAAGCAGAGGAGCAAGCTATACACAAAAAAAAACACCAAAACCCCCAGACACACACAGGGTGTGCCCAGAAACAGCATACCTGGCCAAACATGATCTTGCCAGGGCTGGCGTTGACTACCAGCTGCAAGGAGGCAGCATTCACATTCAGCACCACCTCGCTGTTGGATATGCTGGTGATGGGCAGCCCAAACCACAGTGGCCCATTTGCCACTTTCCTAAAGGCCTATGCACACACACACACACACACACACACACACACACACACACACACACACACACACACACACACACACACACACACACACACAC